>ERZ1026931.30-NODE-30-length-66663-cov-10.197724_pt1 | contig 66663 bp, 59 predicted proteins | sample MGYA00519253_ERZ1026931 | MGnify/ENA primary metagenome ERZ1026931 (study PRJEB26926, sample SAMN06164831) | human gut metagenome | biome: ENVO:00009003; feature: ENVO:2100002; material: ENVO:00002003 | host: Homo sapiens | place: USA | collected 2012 ... | reverse complement strand
AGCCATCCGGGCGGACATCCGCTCCGACGTGGACTTCGTGCTGACCTTTGAGGAATTGCAGGGTATGTTCGAGGCAAAACAGATCGACTTTGATACCGTGGAGGAACAGGATTACCTGAACGAAGGAACCGGCGCGGGGCGCGGCTTTGCCGTGTCCGGCGGCGTCGCCAAAGCCGTCACCGATCTGGTGCATGAGCAGTACCCGGACATGGAGATCCAGACCGCCCGTGCGGAAGGACTGCGGGAATGCCGGAAGCTGATGATGCTGGCGAAGGCCGGGAAGTTCAAGGGCTGTCTGCTGGAGGGCATGGCCTGTCCCGGCGGCTGTGTGGCCGGCGCAGGAACCATCCTGCCGGTGGACAAGGCCGCAAAGCTGGTAGAAAAATACAGCCGGGAAGCCGCAGCCGCAAGCCCTGTGGAATCCGCCTACAGCGGCCGGGGCGAAAGTCTGGAATAACAGAGAAACAGGAGAAACGAAAAATGGATCGCTTCACGACTGCCCTGATCAGCAAGTACACCCTGAAAATCCCGGTGAAAGACGATTGGTTCGCCCCGCTGGTAGGCGACTGGGATATCCGCTGCGTGGATGCCATGCGTCGGGAAACAAAGGGCGAATGGTTCTTCCGCCGGGTGCTGGACGGAACCGGCATCGAGGATCTGCGCCTTTGCTCCGCCATGCAGCCCGAATGCGCCGTGACCCTCCGGCTGTACCGTGCCGACGAAGGGTGCTATGACGCCGCTCGCTCCGGCGAAGAGGGAATCAACCGTTTCCGCTTTACGAAAGAAAATGGAAAAATAATCGGCGCCAACCTGGATGTCCCCGGCGAAATGCACGTTTTTTCGGAAATCCGGTCGGACTACTTCAAGTGGGAGCGCGTCACCGTTCTGGAAAACAAGACGTGGCGGACGGATTGTACGATCTTTGCTTCCCGGAAACGGAATTGAAAAAAGGCACCCGGTCAGCCCGGATGCCTTGCCGCTTATTCCTCTGTGAAGCTGTATTTGACCTGCTTCAGCCCCGCGTCCAGCGTAACCACAATCTCGCCGTCGGAACCGTCGGTGACTTGCAGCTCTCCGGTTTTCTCCAGAGAACGGACATAGGCCACGGGGTCGTCGGTGGTAACGCTGCGTACCTCCACCACCTTGGCGGGCTTTCCGCCGCAGGGCGGCTGACGGCGTTCAATAATCAGTTCGTAGGTTTTCATAGGTGCTCCCCTTTCCTGCGGGAGGGTTTTCCCGCAACTGTATTGTTTCCGTCAGTATACCATAATTCACATAAAAATTCAAGCGGAAGGAGAACATGACATGAGCAAAGTGATTTTCCAGATTGAGGGCGGCAGCGCCGTAACCATCGAGTGCAACCTCGGCGACAATCTGCTGGAAGCTGCCCGCCGTGCCAACGTGGCTATTGACGCGCCTTGCTCCGGCAACGGTTCCTGCGGCAAATGCCGGGTGAAGCTGACGGAGGGAACGCTGGACTCTCTGCAAAGCCGCCACATTTCCCAGGAGGAATGGGACGAGGGCTGGCGGCTGAGCTGCTGTTCCAAGGTAAACGGCAACTGCACCGTGCTGGTGCCGGACATTGCCAGCGCCTACCAGTCCCGGATGAAGACCGCAGACCTCAGCAGCCCCAAGGAGATCGCCATTTTCAAAAGCACGGAAGCCAATCTGCGTGCCAGCGGCATTCAGTTTACAAACAACTTCCGCAGCGCCGTGATCTCCATGACGGAGCCGAGCCTGGACGACACCATGCCGGACATCGAGCGCCTGACCTGGGCGGTGGAGGAAGCGCTGGGCGTTCAAAAGGTGGAGGTTCCCTTCTGCGTGATGGTCAAGCTGGCGGCGACCCTCCGGGAATTCGGGTGGAGGGTCTGTGTCAAGGGCGAGCTGGCAGGGGGCACTTTCCGCTGCATGGAAGTTTGCGATCCCGAGGATACCCGCATCGTCGGCTGCGCCATCGATATCGGTACCACCACGGTGGCCATGGTTCTGACCGACCTGGTCAGCGGCGAGCTGCTGGCAAAAGGCTCCTCCGGCAACGGCCAGATCCGCTACGGCGCGGACGTTATCAACCGTATCATCGAGCAAAGCAAGCCCGGCGGCCGGAAACGGCTCCAGGACGCTGTGGTCAAGGAGACCCTGACGCCTATCATTGCGAACCTCTGCAAGACCGCTCATATCAACGCGAGAAGCATTCTTCGGATGAGCGTCGGCGCGAATACCACCATGAACCATCTGCTGGTGGGCGTGGACGCCAACCCGGTTCGGATGGACCCCTATATCCCCAGCTTCTTCCGGTGGGAGGGGCTTCTGGCGGGAGACCTAAAGCTCCCGGCAAATCCCCTTGCGCCTGTCATTATCTCGCCAAACATCGGCTCCTACGTCGGTGGCGATATCACCGCCGGTACCCTAGCCGCGGACATCTGGGACAAGGACGAAATGAGCCTGTTCATCGACCTCGGCACCAACGGCGAAATTGTATTCGGCAACCGGGATTTCCTCATGAGCTGCGCCTGTTCCGCAGGCCCCGCCTTTGAGGGCGGCGACATCTCCTGCGGTATGCGTGCCACGGACGGCGCCATCGAAGCCTGCACCATCGACAATGTCACCATGGAGCCGACGCTGTCCGTCGTGGGCGACCCCGGCCAGAAGCCGGTGGGTATCTGCGGCAGCGGCATCATCGACATCATTTCGGAGCTGTACCGCTGTCGGATCATCAACGCCAAGGGCCTGTTTGTCCGGGAGGGCAGCCGCATCCGGCGGGATTCCCACGGCATGGGGCGCTACATCATCGCCACCTCCGAAGAATCCGAGACAAGCCGTGAAGTGTCCATCAACGAGGTGGACATCGACAAGCGCGGCTTTTTGATGACAGCAGAATATGTGTGTCCGATGACGCCGCATGGCGATTGCCCGAGCCTTAAGTTCGGTCAGGTTTTCGCCCGGAAGGAAAGGGGTGCAATGCCCCACGCGGTCGGCACTGTAAGCGCAAGGATATGGTCGAGGCGGGAAACCGCTGGGGCGAAAGCCCGTCATTGCCGGAAGGTGAGAAGGCAGACCGTAAACGAGGGGCCTCCCCGGGGCGCGAGTCAGTAGAATTGTGCGGTCAGGACACGAAAGGCAGCGGGCGCTCTCTCCGTGGTGCTGAATTGGCAGGAGTGTGCGCCGACGACCCGTAAGCGGGATGTCGGCGTTTTCTTTTGCCGCCATGGAAGGAGTATGCCATAATGAGCAAGGTAGCAGGCGCACAGAAATTTGACGGCCGGAATTGGTTCGAGCAGCAGATCGCGAAGCGGACGCGGGCGGCACTGGAAGCCCAGGACGCGGCCTTCGCTCAGCAGCACGCGGGGGACAGCCTCCCGGAGCTGGCCGCTTACGTCAGCCGGTGCGCTGCTCAGTGGAATCACGCCCCCGCCCCCTGCGAGATCGAGGGCGGCAGCTATATCGCCCGGCGGTTCGGCAGTTGGGAAGCGGCGCTGGCGGCGGCGGGGCTGAGTTCCGCCTATAAAATTCCCCGGAACGAGGAAAACCGCCGGTACCAGAAGGAGAAGCGGCGGCAGACGATGCTCCATAAGGAGGAGCGGGACGCCAAGCGGGCGGCGAAGCGGGAGAAAGCGCGGGAGCATCAGCGCGCGGACGCCCTGCGGGCGGCGGCGAAGAGGCGCCCGGGCAAGAAAAAGACCCCGGCGCAGCGGAATTGCCCGGTTCCCATGGAACAGGGAAGCGCGTCGTAACCGTGCGGGCATCGGGGCGGAGAAGCGCCGCCCATCGACAAAACGTCGAAAACCCCGGCGCGGGGCATTTATACGGATGGTTTCCCGTCCTTCGGGGGCGGGCTGCTATACAAAAAATCTGACGGCGGGGCGAAAGCGCCGCGGCGGGAGAGAGGGTGATAACATGGCCGGAAGAATGCAAACTTTCGATCTCATGCGAGAGCTTTTCTACAACGAATGGTAGAAAATGGAAGCTTTCGGAACCGGGCGGCCGCCTGCGGGGCATTTGCCGCGGAGGGCGCGGAAGTCCGGGCTTGTTCACTTATCCACGAAACGGGACATTTGTCCGGCGGGGACCGCCCCGGCCGGGGAAGCGCCCCCACATTTTTGATTTTTGGAGAATATTTATGAAAAGACGGATATTTTCATTTTTACTGGCGGTTGTCATGGTGCTGAGCCTGGCTCCGTCAGTTTTTGCAGCAGAGGACGATGCAGGGATGAGCGTTTCATTTGATAATACTACTCCCAATCCAGGCGATACCATTACCGCACTCGTAACCGTTGAGTCTGACTTTTCTGCCGCGATGGCGTACGAAAGTTCTTTTTACTTTGATAAAGAACTACTTACTGTTGAGAAAATAGAAATTTTAGGTGCACCCGTTTTAAACCTAACAACTGTAGATAGGGCAAACACTAGCGGAAGAGTCCGTTTTGCAGAGTTTAACCGGAATTATGATGAAACTATCGCAAATGATCGTGTCCGAAATTTGAAGGGTGATTTTGCCAAAATCACCTTAAAAGTCTCCGAGTATGCCGGTGGCAAAACTGCGACTGGCCGTACTAAAGGGATGGCTTGGAACAGTAAGCATGAATATGTTGTCAAATGGGAAGGCAGTTACAGTTTATCCATTCAAGGAAGCGAGACCGCTAGGCCCACAGCTACCGGCTACACTGTTTCCATGGCTACTGACCGGACGTTCGCCGTTGGCGAGACTGTTTCCATTCCCGTGACCGTCGCTTCCTCTGAGAAGAAGATCACCGGCTTCAACGCCTACGACATGACCTTTACTTACGACCCAGCGGCGCTGACCCTGAATACTACCTCCAATGCAGAGGCAAATCTGACGGTGGAGGACAATAACGGCACCGTCCGCGTCCGCCGCTACGGCGAGACCGCGCCTCTGGGCGAAGCGCTGACGCTGGACTTCACCGCCAAAAAGGGTGCGACCAGCACCGTGACCCTGACGGAAGCCAAGTTCGATCTGGACGCCAACTCCATCAACTTCGACGCCCCGGCGGCCACGATTGCCGACGCCGACACCAAGGTAACGGGACTGTGGAACGTGACGCTGCCGGATGGCTTCCGGAGCACCAGCGGCGTGGACACCGTGGAAGACGGCGGGGACTTCACCTTCACCGCCCCGGACGCCCACTATGACTACACCCTGAACGTCACCACCAACGGCACGACCGAGCAGGTGACCATGAATCAGATTCAAGTTACACTGGACGGGAAAGTTGTCCAAAAGAGTTATGGTGACAACCATCCCACCTATGAGCTGCATTTCGACGCGCCCCAGATTGGCGACGAAGAATCCCACATCGTCCGGGTGCTGGCCTGGGACGGAAACGGAAACTCCGCCATGAAGGTCTACACCGTCACCTACCACCAGATCAGCGAGGGCGACGCGGCGGGTTCCGTGAATGTGGTGCTGGACGCGACCACCATCGGTCTGGGTATTCTGGACAGCGGGACGCTGGACATCGTAGAGGGCGAAACGGCGGCGTCCGTAGTGCTGCGTTTCTTACAGGAGCGCGGCTACGAACCGGATTATCAGGGTACTGCCACCATGAATTTCTACCTGCGCCGCATCAACCGGGGCGACATCGCCTACCGAGTCAACGTACCGGAGCATCTCTGGGAGCTGATCCTGCGGGACGGCATCACCACCAACGGCAACTACGACCGGGACAGCATCGGCGAGTTTGATTACACCCAGGGTTCCGGCTGGATGTACTCCATCAACGGAACGCTGTATGAAGGAACCGGTATGAGCGGCTATAAGGTCCGCAACGGCATCACCATTTATTTGCGCTTCACCCTGTCCTACGGCAAGGACATCGGCGGCTACGATGCCACCGGAGGCGGCTATGGTGTACTGAGCAGCTATTGCGGCCTGTGGATCAACGGCGGCTATCAGGCGCTGGGTCACGACTTTGAGGAGATCGAACGCGTGGAACCCACCGAAACGGAGGATGGGTATGTCCTCTATTGCTGTACGAGGTGCCACGAGGAAGAAACGGATGTTCTTCCGGCTACCGGCGGCGAAACGGAACCGACGCAGCCCGATCCCACAGACCCTGATCCGACGGAGCCGACACCTACGGATCCTACTGAGCCAACGCCAACGGATCCCACCCAACCGGAGCCGACGGAACCGACGCCTACCGACCCCAGCGAACCGACGCCTACAGAGCCAAGCGAACCGGAACCAACCGACCCCGTTGACCCGGAGCCGGCAGAACAGGCATCCACACAGGCTATGGGGCGGCAGGTACGGCGGAGAATGCGGAGTACGCTTGCGGGGTACTGGACGGATAAGATCGTATACTGCCAAGGACTGATAAGAAGATTTTTGGAGGCAGCTGCATGAAAAATGGAACAAAATTGATAGCGGTGCTGCTTTGCATACTGCTTCTGCTCCCCACGATGGCTTTTGCGGAAACCCCGTCATCTTTGGATGCGGAGATCGCCCAGAGCGCGGAGGGAATGTCCGCCCTGAGTGGGAAGAAGGGGGAGCTTCTGAAGGATCAGGAGCAGTTCCCAGCTGGCACTTCCGTTTGTGACTGGCTTGCCATGGCCATGGCGCTGTCCGGCGCGGAGGAAAGCTATGCCGACTATTTGCAGGCGCTGAAAGCCTATGTCGAGAATGCCTACGCGAAAAATGGCTGTCTGGACAAGAACAAGGCCACGGAATACCACCGGATCGCCTTGACGGTGATGGCGCTGGGCGGCGACCCCACCAGCTTTGGAGTGAAGCCTGACGGCTCGACCATTGATCTGATCGCGGAGGGAACTTATAACTACGCCCGTGACCCGGGCGCGCAGGGCTTAAACGGCTGGATCTGGGCGTTAATTGCTCTGGACGCTCAGGATACGGAGGTTCCGGCAGACGCCCAGTATTCCAGAGAGGATATGGTCAGCGCCATCGTGATCGCTCAGGAGCCGGACGGCGGCTTCGGCCTGATCCCCGGAAAATCGGATGTGGACATCACCGCCATGGCGGTACAGGCACTGGCTCCCTACCGGGACCGGCTGGAGACCGAGATCGACGCGGCGCTGGAGTACCTTTCCGGTCAGCTGACGGATACCTGCGGGTACATCGCCTACGGGGATGAAAACGCGGAGAGTACGGCACAGGTCATTCTGGCTCTGTGCGCACTGGGCATTGATCCGGATACGGATACCCGCTTTGTGAAAGACGGGCATACCCTGCTGACCCAGCTCGCCAGATTCCGTCAGGCGGACGGCACCTACAGCCACACGCTGGAGGGGGCAGGTGACGGCATGGCAACGGAGCAATCCGTCCTTGCGCTGGTGGCCGTGCAGCGTGTCCGCGCGGGGCAGCCGTGGGTGCTGCATTTTGACGGCGCGTATACAGCCCCGGATGTTCCGGCCAGCCCGGACACCCAGACGGCACAGGCACCGGTAGGTGCCGGCAGAACCATTCTCTGCGTCGGGATCGGCGCGGCAGTCGTGATCGCGGCCGGCGCGATATGCATCATCGTCAGAAAGAGGAGAAAGGCATGAACAAGCTGACAGAACAAATTCAGGCGGAAGTCAACAAGGTCGTTTTGGGCAAGGAGGACATCGTCCGCAAGGTGCTGCTGGCCATTCTGGCACAGGGTCATGTGCTGCTGGAAGATGTACCCGGTGTGGGCAAGACGACGCTGGCCAAGGCATTTTCCAAGACGCTGGGACTGGATTCCAGACGCGTCCAGTTCACCTCCGATACGCTGCCCTCTGACATTATCGGCTTTTCCGTGTTTGACAAGGCGGACGGCAAGCTGAAATATCAGCCCGGCGCTATTATGACGAACCTGCTGCTGGCGGACGAGATCAACCGTACTTCCAGTAAGACACAATCCGCTCTGCTGGAAGCCATGGAGGAATTGCAGGTCACGGTAGACGGCGTGACACGGACGCTGCCCAAGCCCTTCGTCGTTCTGGCAACGGAGAACCCGGTGGGTTCCGCGGGTACCCAGATGCTGCCCGCCTCTCAGCTGGATCGTTTTCTGATCCGACTGAGTATGGGCTATCCCAATCGGGCGAGCACGGCGGCGCTGCTGAAGGATCGCCATCATGTGGATCCCCTTTCCGCCTGCCAGACGGTGACAACGCCGGATGAGCTGGAAAAGCTCATTGCGGACGTTGCCGATATCCATGTGGCAGACCGAATCTATGACTATATCGCGGAGCTGGTGGACGTGACCCGCTCCAATGCCTATGTTACTCTGGGCGTCAGCCCCCGCGGCGCTCTGGCCGTGACCCGCGCGGCAAAAGCCAACGCCTATCTGGAGGGGCGGAATTATGTAATTCCCGACGATGTGTGCGCCGTGTTCCCGGATGTGTGCGTCCACCGCCTGATTCTTAACGCCAAGGCACGTCTTCAGGAATATACTGCGGCGCAGATCCTTCAGAATATCCTTACCTCGGTTCAGAAGCCGGATATCCGGGAATTTTCCGACAAATGAAGAAAACGATTTTAAGCAGCGCCGTGTGTTACCTGCTTCTGCTGCTGGCTCTGGCGGCGCTGCTCATTACAAGCGGCTTCTTTTGGGTGCTTGCCGGACTCTGCCTGCTGCTCCTGCTGCCACTGGCTTCGTGGGCGGTCAACGCATATGTCCGAAGACATTTGCAGGCAGACATTCTGATACCGGCGACGGCTGCCAAGCGCACCGCGGCCGGTTGCCGGGTGTGCATCCGCAATTCGGCGCTGCTGCCCGTAATGCGTTATGGCTGTCGTGTCTCTATCCGCAATGATCTGACCGAGGAAGAGCAGACGGTGACGTTGACCGGCGGCATCGGTGCCAGAGGCGAAAGCAGCCAGAATATCCTGCTGCAAAGTCGCTATTGCGGCCGGCTGCGTGTGCGCATCAGCAGGTTTACTTTGCTGGACTATCTGGGGATGCTCCCCATGCAGGCCCCTGCCAATGCGGAGGCCCGACTGACCATTCTTCCGAACCTCTTTCCTATGGACGCGGACATGACCGCCAGACCGGCCTATGCGGACGACGGAGCTTCCGACCGCCGGGGAGAAGATCGCAGCGAGGTGTACCAGCTCCGGGAGTACCGCCCCGGGGACGACATCCGTCAGATCCATTGGAAGCTGTCCTCCAAGCTGGACGAGCTGATCCTGAAGGAGGCCAGCCAGCCGGAGAGCCGCTCCCTCCTGGTGTTCTGGGATAAGCGTACCGGCACGCCGCAGCAGATGGATGCTTTGGCTGAGGTCGTTTCCTCCACGGGTGCGGCACTGCTGCAAGGCGGTGTGCAGTATACCCTGAGCTGGACGGAGGGGGACGACCTGCAAGCCCAGGATATTCTGGACGAGAACCAGCTTTTGCAGGCAATCCCGGAATTGGTAAAGACCAGAGGCAGCGCGGATTGCCGCCTGCCGGAAATGGGCGATTACAGCCGTATCCTGTATTTCGGCGTGAAGCCGGATGAGCGGATGATGACGGATGAGCGGGTGCATTTTGTCCTCTGCACGGAGGAGCCATTCCCAGATGCCACCACCTTTACCCCCCAGAATTATTCGGAGACGATGCAGCGACTGGAGGTTTAGCCGATCATGCAAAAAAGTGAAAACGGACTCCAATGCATTGTCACCGGGGCGGCGCAAAAAGGAATGTATTTCCCTTGGGACTCCGGAACGGTCTGCGCCGTACTGACGGCGGGCTTTTGCCTGCTGTTGGCGGAGGCGTTTCCTTCCGTATCTTATCCCTGGTGGGGCATGGCGGCAGCCGCGCTTCTGGTGCAGGCGGTGCTGTTTGTCGCTTACCAGAGCGATATCGGGAACTGGGTCGTTCCTGTAGGGATCGGACTGCTGCTTCTGCTGAGCCTGGCGCTGAACAGATGGATACTGCCCGGCTTCGGCACTATGGCAAATGATTTTCTGACCCTGCTGACGGAAAAGAACGGAAAGATATACCTGGATTTTGCGGCGGCGGATGCCCGCTGTCTGCCCTTAGCGGCGGCGGTCTCGCTGCTGCTGGTATCGCTGCTTTTCAGCCGCAGCGCATGGAGCGGGCGTCTGGTACTGGCATTGCCGGTCTTGCTGCCCTGCTATGGGGCAATGCTGCTGGGCCTGGTTCCTGTAGGAATCGGCGGCGGACTGCTGATTGCCGGCGCTGTGCTGCTGATGGTGCGGCGCACGGCGGCGGGAGAACCCCTGACAGGCGTTCCAACGCAGCTGATTCTGACGGTTCTGTGCGCGGTGCTGTGCCTGCTGGTCGGGCTGTCCTTCCGGAGCGGCCTGGACACCGACCTGATGGATGCTATTCAGACGCGGATACACCATCAGCGCTATGACAGCGATACCAATTCCATGCCAGAGGGAAATCTCAGAAACTTACCTGCCTGGAATAAAAGTGACGCGCCGGTGCTGGAAGTCACCATGGAGCAGCCGGAAAAGGTGTATCTGCGCGGGCAGGTCTATGACACCTATACCGGCACCGGCTGGAAAACGGCGGATACGAAGGATACCGCCCAGTATGAAGACCTTTTTTACTGGCTCCATGAGGCCAATTTTTATGGTCAGAGCCAGATCGGATTGGCAGAGAGCTATACGGATACGGCGGTTCCGCTGTCCATGACCGTTCAGAATCTCTCCGCCTGTTCCGCCCATGGCTATTACCCATATGCCGTCTATGGCAGCGAAACGCTGGAAGCGGACCGTATCGGAGACACAATGCTTCCGCCGGCAGAGAGCCTGTCCTATCTGAAGGGCAGCGTGCCGGAGTGGTACCAGATTCAGCGGAACCTATCTACGGCGCAGGGGCGGGAAAATATCAAGACCTATCTTTCCAAAGAGCAGGCGTATTCCGACTATCTGCAAACCGTGGATCTGCAAATGACCCAGGACAGCTGGTCGGTTCTCCAGCGACAGCTGAAGCTGGACAGTCAGGCTCGAACCATTGGCGACATCCGCACCATTATCTTTGATTACCTCCGGGAGAACATGACCTACGACGAAAGCGCCCGAACCATGAACGGCAGCGGGGATTTCCTGCAATATACCCTGGAGAGCAGCGGGCATGGCTACAGCGTCCATTATGCCACGGCGGCAGTGCTGATGCTCCGCTATATGGGCGTTCCGGCTCGCTATGTGGAGGGCTATTTCCTCTCGGCGGAGGATGCGGCCCGTTACAAGGCCGGTGAGGCCATTACACTGACAGAGGAAAATGCCCACGCCTGGGCGGAATACTATGTCAGCGGCGTCGGGTTTGTCCCGTTTGAGGTAACCCCCGGATACATTGACGACGAGGAGCTGTCCCTCGGCGGCGACAGCCCGGACGAGAATACCTACTGGAACAACACGCGGCAATTTGTAGAGGTCGAAAAGCCGGAGGAGATCACCGAACATAAACAGGATCGGTTCACCTTCTCGCTGGATACCCACTATCTGCTGCTTCTCCCGCTGCTGCTGATTTTGCTGCTGGCCGGATACATTTTCCACCGCCGCAGGGCATTCCGGAAAAAGCTGGCAGCCATTGATGCTGCGGATGACCGGGAAGCCATTGCCATGCGTTACGGCTATGCGGTCTGTCTGCTGCGCCACAGCACGGCCAAGCCCCCGGAGGGCGCTTCGGAGGCCGCGGAGCTGAACCAAAAGGCGCTGTTCAGCACCCAGGAAATGACTCCGGAGCAGCGGAAGGATGTGGACGCGTATGCCATGCGTGTGCTGGATGCCTGCAAGGGCAGCTGGACGATTTGGGAGAAAATACGGTATCGGCTGTGGAACTGCCTGTACTGAGGATAGGGAGGAGAAAGAAAAATGCGCAAAAGAGTAATGGCGCTGCTGCTTGGCTTGGTACTTCTGGCCGCTGCCATCATTCCCGTCACGGCAATGGCCGCAGAGGGAGAGGACGGCAGCTTCGTGTTCGTTGCCATGAACGCCAACAGCACCATCGTGGAACCAACCAGAATCCACTATAAGACGGGTCAGACCATTCTGGAAGCGCTGTCCGATTCGGATATTGAATTCGTCGGCCTGGAGCAAGGCTTCATTTATGAGGTCAACGGCGTTTCCGCCAACTATATGATCTATTACGACAAGGGCGGCTACAAGCTGGATGCACAGGCCTCCTCCATCAAGGCCATCTGCATCCATGTGTCCTCGACGTATTCGGACGCGGCCATCCAGCTGATCCTCCAAATGGCGGATTATCTGGACATGACCAACCATGTACAGAATTATCCCGCGGCAGCGAGCGCCTATGCCGCGGCGCTGAAGGGACTGCGGACGGCAAACGCCGACACGGCAGCGACGCTTCTGCAAAACCTGAAGGACGCCATTGCGGAATACGCTGCGCTCCTGGACGGGACTCAGTACACCGTCTCCGCGGCGGCCACCCAGAACGGAAACGCCCTGACGGAACCGGTCATTACCCTGACGGACGCCTACGGCAACGTCACTACCGGAACCGGCAGCGCTAAGGTCATTGCGGGCGACTATAAATTCAGTGTTTCCGACGGCGGACATAACCGCACGGATGGAACTCTGACCGTTTCCGCCGATGCCAAGGTCTCCGTGACCCTGCCCTACGGCGAGTGGTTCAGCAATATCCGGCTTCTGGATGCCGATAAGGAGCCTTATCGGGTCGTACAAAATCGGGCAGACCACACGGTGGAGTATTGGATCGAGGATACCGCCAGTGCTTTGAGCAGTGTATATCTGAATGCGGCAATGGGAAAAGTTCCGGACACCAAGGCTACCAAGCTCCGCGCCATCTATACCGGCACCAACGGCAGGGATATGTCAAATTTGTCCCGAAGCTGGAACAGCACGGCCACATCGCTTACATATCTGCTTTCCTCCGGCATGGAAAATCGGACATTTGCGTTGGAGGCTCAGTACACCGGCTCGGACGGCTATACCCAGATTCAGTCCTATGCCGTTACCGTGACCCGTGTACCCACCCTGAAGTCGCTGGCTGTCACAGCGGAAGGGACGAAGCTGCCTCTGAATTTTGAACCGACTGTGCGGGAGTACAGTCTGACGACCGTTTCCACCGCACTGGACATTGCCGCTGCACCCTTTGATGAGAGCTACACTGTCACCGGAAACGGAACTGTGACGTTGAGCGGGAATAGTCTGAACCACACGATCCAGGTCACGGCTCCCAATGGGGAACAGAACAGCTACACGCTTCACATTCAGAAGGTATCCTCCGTGCCGGTGACGCTGAGCATTCCCTCCGGAACGACGGTGCAGGTGTTCAACGGCGCGGGTTCTGAAATTGCGCCGGTGGATGGCACCTATCACCTGGTTCCCGGAGAGAGCTATACCTGCATTGCCACGAAGAATACCTGGTATCATACCCAGATCACCTTCACGGCCTCCAACGGGCTGAACGTGTCTGTTCCGGAGCCTGTCGCCACAGACTGGCTGACCAATCTGGCGTTCTATAACGGCACATATGCCTCCAGCCGAATTGCCTACGCCGCCGATAAGACGTTCTCGGCGGCGGAGCATACCTACAACTACACGGTGTCCGACTGCAACAGCTCCGTCGCCATGCAGGCTACGGCGGACGGAACCGTGACGGCCATGTATCAGACCCAGAGTACCGTCCCGGAGACCCACGGCCTTGCACAGACGGTGACGGTTCCCAACCCGGTCAGTCAGACAGGGCTTGCCCAGAATCTGACATACGCGGTGGCCAAATCCGGTTACGGTCAGACGGTGACGGTCCGCATTTCGAAGGAAGAGGATGGTACATCCTATTACCAGGACTACACTGTCCGGCTGCTCCGGCAGCTGCACCTGTCCGGTCTTTCCGTTGCTACCAAGGATGAGACGCTGCCCTTTATGACCACCAGCGGCGGGACAGCGCGCTTTGACCGGGATACCACGGACTACTATGTGCGGGTTGACCGGGAGACCACAGCCCTCTATATTTCCGGAACCTATCCCAACAGCAGCGCGGACACCGCCTGCTGCGGCGGGTACTATGCTAAGGTCAACGGCGTGCGCTATGATACGCCGGCGGGTGCGGAAGCGACCTTGAACACAGATCTTTATAACGAGGACATATTGGTTCAGGTCTGCCATGCGGATACCGGCAGTATTGAACTGACCTATACCGTCCACGTCCAGAAGAGCGACCCCATTCAGCTGACGATCCAGACGACTCCGGCGGAGGCTATCATATTCCTGACCAATGATCTGAACGGTAAGCGTATTGTGGAGAAGAACGGTACCTACAGCCTGACCCCTGGTGCCAGTTATTCCTACACCACTACCTGCACCGGGTATATCGGCCAGAAGGTAGAGCATTACACCGCTCCCGACAAGGACGGAACGCTGACCATTACGTTGGAAAAGGCTCCGGCCAACGGTACGCTTATCAACTTTGACTCTGCCTGGCCGCATCTGCGTCAGAACAATGAGAACAACGGCGTGGTGGATTACAGAACGCCGGTCTACGCAAAGGATGCCGAGCTGTACTGGGCTACCTCCATTGGCTCCGGGTACGACGTGAATGCCTGCGGCTGCCCGATTCTGGTGGACGGCGCGATTTACACCTACTCCGGTTCCCGGATTTATAAGGTGGACGCCATATCCGGTGAAATCCTCATCGATAAGCCTATGGATCACAATTCCAGCTTCGCCATCAACCCGCCCACCTATGCCAACGGCATGATCTTCGTGGGTCTGTCCGACGGTACCATTCAGGCGTTTGATGCCAATACCTTGAACTCCCTGTGGATCTACCGGGATTCCATCGGCGGGCAGCCTAACAGCTCCATCGTTTACCACGACGGATATATCTACACCGGCTTCTGGGTAGGGGAGATCAACGAGGCGCACTATGTCTGCCTGAGCGCAACCGATGAAGATCCGACGCAGTCGATGGAAGAAAAGCTCCCCACCTGGTATTACACCAGCAAGGGCGGCTTCTACTGGGCAGGCGCTTATGTGTGCGACGACTTCCTGCTGATCGGCACGGACGACGGTGCTTCCGGCTACACTACCGGAAGGCCCAGCCTGCTTTCCTTTAACCCCAAGACCGGTGAGCTGTTGTCCAGCTACAAGATGAATGTGACCGGCGACATCCGCAGCTCCATTACCCATTACAACGGCAAGTATTACTTTACGAGCAAGGGCGGATATTTCTTTGAGGCATCTGTGGACGCAGAGGGCAATATCGAGGATGTCCGAACGCTGAAGCTTTACAACTACGCGGATGATCCGGCCAATCCGGCCATGTCCACCTGCACACCGACTATTTATAATGGCCGTGCCTATATCGGCATCTCCGGAACGGCACAGTTTGGCGCATACAGCGGCCATAATCTGACGGTCATCGACATTCCCAACTGGGAGATTGCCTACACGGTGCGTACGCACGGTTATCCCCAGACCAGCGGCGTTCTGACTACGGCTTACAAAGAGGAAACCGGTTGTGTCTATGTATACTTCTTTGACAACTTCACTCCCGGCAAGCTCCGTGTGCTGGAGGATCGACCCGGACAGACGGAGGTTTCCCTGAAGACTATGGAGACCTACACTGCCAGCGGCAAGTCAGAGACCTACACGACACCCTACAACATCTTTACCCCCAGCGGCGCACAGGCGCAGTATGCCATTTGCAGCCCCATCATGGACGAGTATGGCACGATCTACTTCAAGAATGACTCTGCCTACCTGATGGCTGTTGGCAGCACCATAGAGCGCATTGAGGTCACGAAGCTGCCGGACAAGACGACATACAAGGTGAAGGACACCTTTGACCCCACTGGAATGCAGGTGACGGCCTACTATGCCAACGGCAAGACCAGGGATATAACAGACTATGTGACCTGGTCGGAGACGCCGCTGACGGCCAACGATACGGACTTCCAGATCACGTTCCCTTACGCCATGTATCAGAACCGGGAGAACAGCGACACATTGGAAATGGAATATGGCGTTCACTGCGACAAGCCCATGACCACGCTGACGCTGACCATTGAGGATACGACGGAGGTCAAATACGGTGATGTAAATGGGGACGGTAAGGTTGCCTCCACTGATGCTGCTATTGTCTACCGTTATGCAAACGGAAAATACCAACTGTCTGCGAACCAACTCCTGGCGGCTGACGTAAACGGTGACGGTGTGGTTAATTCGACAGATGCCGCACTGATTTACCGCATGGCGAACGGAAAACTCTTGAAGTTCCCTGTGGAGAAGGAAAAACAGTCAGAGCAAACAACCGATTAAATGAGAAATGGCCTAGCCTACAGCATTGTGCGTAGCAACGCACATCCTCCTCTGTAGGCCAACCAGGGGCAGGCGCTTTGCCTGCCCCACATAGAAAACAACCCAGTCAAAAACCGGATCATCCAACGCTGCTCAGGACACCCCCTTGCCTGAGATTGCCCAGCGAAGGATGACCGGTTTTTATAAAATAGAGGTACAACCATGAAAAAGAGAACTGCGAACCTGATTATGGTTCTCATCATTGCGGCGATTGTCGTTGCAGGTGTGACTGCGGCCTTTGCATTGAGGGTGGATAACGGTGACGGCTTGGGAAGCCAGTATCGGATTCAGAAACTGAAAGGCAATGCTGTCATTACCCCCGGACAGGAGGACAATGTCTGCACCGTCACCATTGTGTGCGACACGATTCTGGGCAACATCAGCAAGCTAAATAAGGAAAAGGCTCCCTTTGTGCCAAAAGACGCAGTAATTCTGCCTCAAACCCGTGTTTCCTTCGCCGAGGGGGATACCGTCTTTGATGTGCTGAAAAAAGTCTGTACAGCGGCGGATATTCAGCTGGAATACAGTTGGACGCCTGCTTACGACAGCGGCTATATTGAGGGCATCAACCATCTGTACGAGTTTGACTGCGGCAAAGAATCCGGCTGGATGTACAAGGTAAACGACTGGTTCCCCAATTACGGTTGCTCGAGCTACAAGGTGGAAAACGGCGACAACATTGTCTGGTGCTATACCTGCAACGGCTATGGCGAGGATGTGGGAAGCACATGGGCAGCAACAGAAGGCAGCAGTGCGGAATGATGGAGGGCGAAAATGGGCTTTGAAAGCTGTCATCCGGCGGTGAATTTCATTTTCTTTGCCGCAGCGCTGTACGGGACGGTGCGCTTCAACCACCCGGTGTTTCTGGCAATCGCCTATGTCTGCGCCTTTGCCTACAGCGTCAAGCGCTGCGGAAAGCGGGCAGTGGCCTTCAATCTGTGCCTATTGCCGCTGATTCTGATATTCGCACTGTACTACAGCTCCTATCACCACTTCGGTGTCACAGTGCTGAGGCAGAATTTCATCGGCAACAACCTGACAGTGGAAAGCTTTGTCTACGGTCTGGTGATCGGCTTGCGATTTGCAGCATTGTGCATGTGGCTGGAGGCAATCTTCCGCATAGTGACTTCGGACAAAGTGGTATACCTCTTCGGCAGGATCAGCCCGCAGTTGTCGCTTTTCCTTACGATCCTGCTGCGGTTCATCCCCAGAGTTGGCCGGGAGGCGAGGAAAATCAACCTCGCTCAGAAAGGCATCGGCCGGGGCAGCAATCAGGGGAATGTTTTCCAGCGATTCATCAACTGCCTACGGATATTCTCTATGCTGATAACCTGGATGATTTCAGCGCTGGTGCAGGAATCCGATTCCATGCGTTCCCGGGGCAGCCTGCTCCGTGGCCGGACGGCTTTCTCTATTTACCGCTTCGACAACCGGGACAGGGCGTTTGTGATTACCCTGTTCACCTGCATCACCCTGACGGCCATGGGCGTGATACTGGGAGCCAGCAAGATGTGGTACAACCCCAGAATCATCTGGCGGCCATTAAACGGAATTGGCATGACAGCGGCCGTCGGTTATCTGGCGCTCTGCCTGCTGCCCCTTGGGCTGGAGCTTTGGACAGAGTATCGGTTCCGCAGAGCCAGAGGAAAATAAAAGGACTCCCATTTCGGCAGGCGAACCAGCTGATGAAACGGGAGACTTTTATTTGCTTATATTTATGAGGAGAATGTGAAACACATTACTCTATATCTTCCCACGGCTCCAATTCCATTTCCTCCCAGGTAAGACCATATGGCGCGCCACCGGAGGTGTAACCCGCGATGAAGAAAAAGGTGTCGTCCTGCTCCATGGGCGGAAGCTTCGGCTCATTTTTGGCACGTTTCTTTCTGCGCTTGGTATGGGCTTTTCTTTCCGCTCGGATGCGCTGCAATTCCTTGATTTCTGCATGGGAACGGATATGCCCCGGCATTCCGAAAATGGTCAGACGCTCGATAATATGAGGGCGTTTCCTGAGATAGACGGCGTGGATTTCCTCGGTGGGGACACGCAAGCCAGAGAGATGATTAAATACCTTCTGGGCAACCGCTTTGCAGTCTTCATCCGTATCCGGCATCCTCCCATTCGTCTGGAAGAAATCCTGCGTTTCCAGATACATATAGTCAGAAATTTTTGTCTTCTGTTTCTGCTTCAGATCTTTATAGGAACGCGGCGGCTTTTTAGACTGCTCCATAGTTTAATCATCCCATAAATGTTTTTGCCAATAGGCATCCATGCAGAGGTTGTAGCGCTTGCGTACAGACGAAATATTTGTTCCTTCCACGATAGAAGAAAACGCCTGCTGATGAATTTCGGAGAATTCAGAATCATGGTGGAACAGGTTATTCATGACCATCATCGTAAACGCTGCGTCTGGGTACTTCTTTGCCAGCGTGTCATAGCTGTTTCCGTCTGCCTGTACCAACTGGGGGAACCCTGGAATTTGAAGCAGTACCGGGGCAGCCTGATTAAAATAGTCCTGTAGAGTATGGATTGAAGCTGTAACAGCCATATCGAATCTCCCTTTCCGCGCACATTGATGACCATTATACCATGCTATCGGGAGAAAACAAGACTTGATTTTTCGCCTCGAAACTGCTACATACGGTTCTTAATTGCCGCTCGCGGGCATCCCATACCCCAGAATGACGCTGCTTCCCAGAGAATACTGTTTCTGCCGACACATATCTCTGGAATTGCCCTCTACCGTATAGACTACGTCATTTTCTACCCGCTCCACAATCCCAACATGATCCGGCACACCGTCCTGAGTTGCCCAGTCGAAGAAAATGAGCATTCCCGGCACCGGTTCCGCAGAGCCGTCCAGCCAGAGGCCGCGCTGTTGGAACCACTGCATTCCAAAGACGCAGCCGGAGAATTTCGGATAGGCACCGCTGTCCAGATAGCCGCATTGGTCGGCACACCAGCTGACAAAGCAGGCACACCATTCCACACGACCGGTAAAGCCGTACCAGCTCCAATAGGGTTCGCCGCCCACATTCCCTACTTGGGTCAGTGCCACGTCCACGATGGCGTCCCCATCTTCCGGGGTATAGAACACCTTGCCGATTGGGTAGTACCGCAGCACATGAGGGACATACTGCTTGTCCCCATAACTGTTCCAGCTCATTTGTTCTGCCATTTTCATGGAAAACTCAACGGCATTGGCACGGGAGTATTCACCGTATTTCTGCAAGGCCCATGTGATGTAACCGCTGCCAAAGTTATAGCCTTGGAGCGCCAGCTGAATATGTTCCAGATCAATGGGGCTTTCGGCTCCTGCCGCCTGTAAACAGTCCGCCAGATTCTGGATGCCTACTGCAATGGAATACTCCGGGTCAGTGATACCTCCGGGCGTTCTGGGGTACTGGGTATTGTACCCGCATTCGGAGGCTTGCATGGGGTCATTTCCTCTGCCGCCGGATTCCTGCATCATGACGGCCTGAATCAGCAGAACATAATCCGGAATGCCATACTGCTTGGCGTATTTGCGGATGACCGGCTCATAGGCTTCCACTTCCGCACTGAAAGGCAGCGTTTCCGTGGAATCATCCTGACTGCCAAAGATAGCAGCACCGCAGCCAATCAGAACAACAATTACAATCACAAGAACAGCCGCAACACCGCCTGCACCAATGGCGGCGTAAAGCGCTTTTACCGCTTCTGCCGCGGAACGAGCCAGTTTGGCCGTCAGCTCTGCGGCCTTTTTTGCGGCCAGTGCGGCCCGGCGCCCAGCGGTGGCTGCGGCATGGGCACTTTTTTGCGCAGCAGCGGTGGCGGCCTTTTGGGCTTTCTGGGCAGCATGGTTTGCGGTTGTGTCGGACACTTTCTTCGCGGCTCTCTCGGAGGTCTTGATCGGAACGGAGGAATTCCTGGTACGAATGGGCAGGTCGGGTTTCTTCCTGATCGGGATTTCCTTTTTCGTGGGGGTATCACCCGGAGAAAAAGAAGTGTTATGGAAACCACTTGAGACTTGCGTAGTTTCAGTTACGGCGGTGTCAGACGCTTTTGAAGTACAGGGACTTGCCTGAGCGGCTTCCACCTGTTGGGAAAAGTGAGCACGCTCGAAGCCCAGTTCCTCCTCCTTCTGCTGCTTTTTCCGACTAATAATATCCTGCGCAGCGGCTTTTTGCGCCGCCTGCTGTGCGGGAGAGATGCCGGGTTCTGCCGTGGAGCTGTCTGCTGCATATTCTCGCGTGCGGATGGGGGCAGCTTCTCGCGCAGATCTGCTGCGTACTTCCTGGCGATTTCGGAGAATCTTTCGCGCGGTATCCTGCTGACCGGCGTTTTCCGAAGACACCGTGGATTCCGGGGCGCTGTCACGGTAACGAACAGAGCGTATTTCATGCTGCAATAATGACCCTGCATCCCGAACGGCATCCTCTGCCGTCCGGGAGACGTTTTCTTCTGCGTAATTGCTGGGAGATTCCGACCGCTCCGACTGCCGGTGCGCTGCTTGTTCCTGCTTGGCGCGGACAAAACTGCGTTGCATTTGCTGTTGGGCAGTGTTCAATACCGGCTGACTTTTATGTTTCGTCTTGATTTCCGGCATGGCTTGTCCTCCTGTCAGGACTGACCGGCGAACCGCCCCTCACCGGGGCGCGTTGTCATGAGCTGGTAGAGCTTTGTGTCCTTTGGAAAACGGTTGATGAAAGGCACGAGGGCACTGCCATATTTAATGAGGCCGGAGCCGGCTTCCACATTGGTGATGTAGTTCATCTGCTCATTGGAGATGTTCAGCAGCCTGCCCAACTTTTCCCGGTCAGATGCTGCCTGGTTCAGCATGACGATGAACTCGGAGTTGGAAAGCATGGTGCTGGCCTGCACAGAATCCAGCAGATATTCCACGTTCTGGGTAATGGCAGTGGGGAAGGCGTTGCGCTTTCGGAACTGCCGCCATGCGGAGTTGAAAAAGGCAGCGGAGAACTCGTTTTCAAAAACAACGTGGAACTCATCGATGAATACATGGGTTCGCTTGCCCTTCTTCCAGTTCTGGGTCACACGGTTCAGCATGGTATCCGTGATGACCAGCAGGCCGGTGGGCTTCAGCTGCGCGCCCAGACCGTGAATGTCGAATACCACCACCCGCTTGTCCAGATCCACATTGCTCTGCTTGCCGAAGATGTCCAGAGAGCCGGTGGTGTACAGTTCCAGAGAAAGGGCAATCTGTTTGGCCTCCGGCTCCGGCTGCTCCAGCAGGGTGTCCCGTAAGGTGCAGAGGGTGGGGACGGTGCCGGAGAAAGCGGCATTGCGGTAGACCATGGTGATGCACCGGTCAATGATGGACTTGTGCTGGGGGCCGACGCCTTTCTTGTCGATCTGCTCGATCAGGGACATGATGAACTCGGACTTGACCACGATGGGGTTGTTCTCCCCATAGCCGTCCACCATGTACATAGCGTTGAGCCTGTCGCGCCCACCAGCGGAAATGTGGATCACGGAACCCATATCGCCCATGGCTTCTACCAGAGGGGCGTACTCGCCTTCGGGATCGCATACCAGAATGTCGTCTTCGGTGTTCAGCATCAGGAAGGTCATCAGCTCCTTGGCGGAGAAGGACTTGCCGGAACCGGGAACGCCCAGCAGGAATGCGGACTGGTTCAGCAGATTCTCCTTGTTGCACATGATGAGGTTGTGGGAGATGGCATTTTCTCCAAAGTAGATACCGCCCTTGTCCATGATCTCCTGGACCTTAAAGGGCATGAACACCGCAAGGCTCTCCGTGGTCAGGGTGCGGAAGGCGTTGAGCTTCCGGGTGCCAATGGGCAGCACGGTGTTCAGTCCATCCATCTGCTGATACTTGAGGATCGCCATCTGGCACATGCGCTTCCGGGCAGTGGAGAGAACGGCATCCGTATCCATATCCAGCTGGTCCTTGGTGTCGGCGGTAATGACCATGGTCAGGATGCCGAAGATCATCCGCTGGTCACGGGTGGTCAGATCATCCAGAAACTCCTTGCTTTCCTTCCGCTGCAATTCCATGTCATAGGGAACGACAGCGGAGAAATTGTTATTGCTGTTTTGGCGGCGCTGCCAGTTGGTAATGTTTGTCTCCACACCGAGAAGCCGGTTTTCCACCTCCCGCACAGCCTCGTCTGTGGGAATGGGTACCATGTCAATGGAGAGCATCATGTCCCGGTTCAAGTCCGTCAATTCGGATACGAAATCATCCTGAATGTAGCTGGCGTAGTCCTTGAGGTACAGTACCCTGGCGTACCGTTTTCCGATCTGGAGATAGTCGCTGTGCCGTTCCATGGAATCCGGGCAGATGTAGTCCCGGAAGCTGTGCCCCTTCCGGGCAGAATCCCGGAGAGAGAAGCGGAACTCATTTTCTTCGCCCTTGCGGTAGAAACGGTGGAGGATTTGCAACCGTTCCATGGCGTTCATGGGGCCGCAGGTGGAGCCAAGGGCGGAAAAGTGGGCAGAAAGGTCTGCTTCCACACGGGCGAAGAAACTCCGGGCGGCATCTACATCCTTTTTACGGACGGAGATGGTGATGAACTTCTCCTGGACAATACCATTGCCATTGGTGGCCTTGTCCAGAAGCATCTGGTTGTATTCCTCCCGGTAGTCGTCCAGGCCGTCCCACTGCATGGGCATGAGAATGGACTTCTCGAAGTTGATCTGGCTCATGCGGTGGTTGAAGATGGTGATTTTGGTGGTGGCTCCGCAGTCCAGGCTGTTGATGATGGCGCTATAGCCCCGAAACATCTTCTCCTTGTCCGGCTCCGATGCCACCTGATAGTTAATATCCGTGAAGCGGAAGCTTTTCGCGTACCGCCCGCCGGTGAGGAAAATCCCGTCCTCCCAGATTTTCTGAATGGGGATCACGTCCTGGACACGCCGGGGAATGACATATTTCTCCCGGTCCTGTCGCACCAAAGTACGAATGGATTTCATCATTTCTTATACGCCTCCTTTTCGCGGTTGGAGATGGTGTCCTCCAGCAGTTTGTAATAGAGATTGTCCGGCTCGGAAATGAGCCGCTTGGGTTCCAGCAGCTCCGAACGAATCCAGGTCCAGGCCAGCTGTTCGGCGGTCATACCGTGGTAGTTGACAAAGCCCATGGCCGCAAAGGGCGCGGCTCCCAGAATGCACATCCAGCTGATGGTTTCTGTGCCCACATAGGGCTTCAGCAGAAAATACAACCCAATGGCCACCAGAATCGCCGCCAGGGAAAAGCCGCACTGCCGCATGGACAGCCCCAGGAACATGGACTCACTGTAGGACTGGATTTCTTTGTTGATTTTTACTTCCAATGGTTTCCTCCTTGTTTTGTGTAAAAAGAAAAACGCCTCCCAATTTGGAAGGCGTTGAATTGCGGCTAGGGAACTTTTTGATAAAATATCGGTTAAAAAGTTCCCTAGATTAAAATGTCTTTACGCACTTTTCTTTCATAAAAAGAAAAACGTCGTTGCTTCTGTCCTCGTAAAAAGCCACAAGAAGCCGCTTAAACTCTGGCACCTCTTTTTCTGGAATAATCAGCATTCCTCCACCCTGCGAAATCAGGTAGTGATTGGCAAAAATCACGGAAGCACGTTTGTTGCCATCGGTGAAAATTTGGGCTTTCATGCAGTAAAGGCATAGCTGAATTGCCGCTTCATCAGAAGGCTGCTCCCGTTTCAGAATTTCCTCCAGGTGTTCCTTGATTACGGTTTCAATCGGCAACGGCGGAACATAGCTGGAACCGCCAATCGTGACAGGAACTCCTCGGATTCGTCCACCATCTTGGAAGAATCCCTCATTGACCAGCTTCGCAATGTGGCACAGAATAGAATAGTCGCTGGGGTATGTGATCACATCCCGGTCAAGAATAAATTCCCATGCGTGTTTCAGATTCAGTATTTTTTGCACATCCGTTGCTGTCATGCCGTTGACAATGCCGTTATCAATGATGTCCTCCGTTTGTGGAAAACTGGTGGCGACACCCTCCAAAATTGCCTGATCGTAGATATTGGACTTCATGTTGGCCCGGGCGAAATCCAGGTTCAGCTGCACACGAGGGGAAATCTCCTGGTCTGTGTAGCCGAGCTGTGCCAATTCCTTGTCCAAACGCCGAATATTCTTCCGGTACGCCTTGGCATCGCGGGCATTGCGAAGTAGCAGCTGGTACAGCGTGTCAGAGTACACATCCACATATGTGGAACTCAGCCTCGACCCGATGCGTTTACGAACGTACAAATACTTCTTGCCGCCATCTTCCTTGACTTCCGGCGTTCCGTCGTATGGCAGTAGGTTCAATCGTGCCTGATAGTCAGCCTTTTGATGGAGCAGTTCTTGAATTTGCGGATAGTTGTTGTTCATGCGGCACCTCCTAGGGAACTTTTGCTGCCTATATTATAGCAAAAAGTTCCCTAGTTTGCAATCCCAATCTGTTCGCCTTTATATTCCAATTATAGCCCCGTCATCTCCCGCACGACCCGGTCTGCTATCCTCATGGAACCAATGAGAATGACAAAATACGGACAAACCGGTTTTTGATCTGCCAATAACCCGATGGGGTGCCTACTTTTTATCCAACAGCCAATCCAGCAGATTCAGGGATTTGATCCCATCGTAGGATTTGATGAAGTCCCGATCCATGGACAAAACGATTTTTTCGTAATTATCCGGAATCATTTGCAGGGGCCGCAGTTCCCGTTCCCGTGTTTCCGGAGAAAGCATACTCTCCGTTACCTGAATGTATAGCTTATCGTCCGGCTTTTCCGCTACGAAGTCTACCTCCGTTTCACCTACTTTTCCGATGCAGACCCGATAGTCCCGGCGAAGCAGCTCCAGATAGACAATGTTTTCCAAAATATGCCCACGATCCGCGTCCCGGTAGCCCAGCAGCATATTCCGGAAGCCCATGTCGATGATATAGTTCTTGCCCAGCGTTTTCAGCAGCTGCTTTCCCTTCACATCATAGCGGCCGACGGAGAAGAAAATATAAGCGCTGCGGAGCATGGAGATATACTTCTCAACGGTTTTCCCCGCCACATTCCGTCCTTTAATATCCCCCTCATTGTACAGGACATTGCCAATGCTGCTGGGAGAATTGATACTGCCAATATTGGAGCAGAGAAACAGCATGATTTTCTGAAGCATGACCTGATCGGCACCTTCATTGCGCTGTAAAATATCACGCAGGACGACGGTGGAATAGATACCCTCCAATGCCTGATTGCTCCGGGCTTCGTTGAACTGATACTCCCGCAGAATGGGCATACCGCCGAACTGCAAATACTTCTGGAATTTTTCTTCCAGTGTGACAGATTGGTCAAAGCTGTAGAAGGTCAGGAATTCCTTAAAAGACAGGGGCAGCATCCGGATTTCCACATATCGTCCGGAAAGCAGAGTGGAGAACTCTGTGGACAGCAGATAAGCATTGGAGCCGGTGATGTAAGTATCCACATCGTAATCCAGCCGGAAGGATTCAATGGCCTTTTCCCAGTGGCTTACCGCTTGCAGTTCGTCGAAAATCAGATAGGTTTTTCCGCTGTCCGGAATTCTCTGGCTGACATAGTCATAGAAAGCAAGATAATCGGAAAGCGTCCGGTAGCGCAGGGACTCTAGATTCATATGGATAATGTGCGATTCCACGACGCCCTGCTCCAGAAGATACTGATGGTACAGTTCCAGCAGGGACGATTTGCCGCATCTGCGGATGCCGGTGACGATTTTGACCAAGTCTACATCTCGGTTTTGAATGAGCTGTCTCAGATATTCCGGGCGATTGACGAGTTCCGCCATTGCTGCATACCTCCATGGCTTTTCTTTTATTATACTCTGGAACAACACAATGTCAATAGTTTTGAACTTATAAGTCGAAAACTATTCTGGAAATGACAGTTTTCGACCTGACTATAGTCCCATCATCTCCCGCACGACCCGGTCTGCCATCTTCACGGACCCAACGAGGATCAGCATATTGAAAATCAGTTCTCCGATATAGCTCCATACCATGCTGGCCGCTGCTGCACCCGCATCCACTACAGGGGGCGAGGACGCAAAGGCAGAGAAAATTACACAGGCCAGCACAATGACAGCTCCTTCCAGACAGACGGAAGCGTAGCTTTTGAGAAAGCTCTTGCCGATGCTCTGCGTGGGTTCCCCGGCAAAGGTGGACAGGGGAATGGGGGCGATGGCTGTGTACATGAACATTTTGAAGAAGCGTCCGTAAACGCTGAGGATCATCTGAAAAGACAGCACCCAGATAAACAGCCCGCCGATCAGCGTCACCGCCCACAATGGAATGGATTCAAAGAATCCGCAGTCCTCAATGGCCGAAACAATTTCGGCTGGCAGTACCGCAGACTGCGGCCGACCAAAGCCTGCCGCCTGCATGATGGTAGAGATTACCCCCTGCACAATGTCCAGCAGTGCCAGCATCAAATCCATGCCGTAGGTAATCACACCCTTGGCAAGGGCAAACCGCACAAACAGCCGCAGGGCGTGTTCCGGGCGTTTCACCTCCGTCAGAGAGCCGCAGGTTTTCATGACACCGATCACGAAGAACAGCACCAGCAGGGCATATCCAATGGCCTGCAAGGCTCCGTGGATGCTGGACACCACATTCCAGAGGGTGCCGCCCTTGAAGCTGGTGGGGGATTGGGTAATGAGCAGCCAGATCTCACTTAGCTTGTCATTCCAGATATTAAGGGCCTTTTCCAAGTTTTGTACGACCCAGTTATCCGACAATGGTTTTCACCTCCTATCCGGGGCAGACCCGCGTGGGTCTGCCCGTGGTGTTTTTTCAACCTACGATCAAATCCAGAATCTCCTTGGCGAAGGTGATGACGATACCACCGGCCAGAGTCAGGAAGCCGTTGCTCCGCTGAGAAGGGTCATGAGACTGCAAGGAAAGACCCACCTGAACAATGCCCCAGCCCAGCAGGATAAGACCCACGGCACGGATGCCGATTCCCGATCCTGCTGCTTGCGGTTGGCCCATTCCTCCTTGTCAAAAAATTCGTTCATTTCATCGTTCCTTTCCTTTCGTGATTTTCTCCACTACCTTGTCGGCAATGGTGTTCTGGGGCTGGCGTGCAGCCTTTTCCTGCCGAATCTGTTTCATCGCCTCACGGACAGAGGGGCGGCTGTCAGAAAAGATTTCTTCGCCCCGTCTGTTCGGCAATGTACTCTCGGACGGACGTTCGGCCTCGTTCCGTCCGGTCTGAGGGTTTTCCTCCACAATGTGTTTCTCCGGGTCCTCACCGAACAGTTCCTTCACGAAATCATCGTTATGGGGCTTGTCGGAACCGGAGCGCACATCCGCGTCCTCTTCGGTGCGGGTCTTATCCTGCTGCCTGACAAGCTCTGTTTTCAGAGATGCCAAATCCACAGTGGCAAGCCCGAAACGGGTAAAGATGCGGTTGACTTTTGCGGCATCCTCTGCCCGAACCATGATGTCCGTAATGCCGTCGGTGGCATTTTTATCTTTGAGGACACAATAGAGAACACCGTACTTCTTGGCCTCCTCGCAGAATTTCTGAAGATCACCATCCTTGACGGCGAACACTTTCAGTTCCTTGCCGGAGCGGAGCATATTGGTCAGACGGATCTTGCCTTTTGTTTTCTTCTGGTCTTTCAGAATGGCGTAAATCATAATCGCCAGCTGCTTGGCGGCGGAGCCGGACAATTTTGCCGCGACCTCAACCCCGTTCAAGCTCAGACGGACGACCTGATCTGCCGCCTCGCCGGAATAGCTCATGCTGTTCTTCCTCCTTTCTTTCGATTTCCTGTTCCTGCTGTAATTGCTCCAGATTCCGCTCCATCAGAGCGGAACGGGCTTCGATTCCGTCACATAATTTCACCTCCTGACGCAGTGTTTTTATCTCAGAGGATACCTCCTTGATACGGGATTTAAGACACTCCACCGCAGGAGCATCTTCCCTGCGGGTGGCTGCCCGAAGCTGGCTGCGGAGTGCGTTACGCTCCTGCTCCAGCTCTTGTATTCTGCCTGTGGATTTTTCCTTGTGGGATTCCAGTTCGATGAAACTGCCGTATTCATGCTTGGCGAGGAAGCGGGTTTCCGCGTCCAGTTTGTCAAGCAAGACTAAATCCTGCCGCATAGAATAAGGCACCCGCTTCACGGATGCCGGATGCTTTTGGATAATGCGCAGTTCATAGCAGTAGCGCAGATACAGGGCGTGAATGCCTTTCGCTTTGGGGTAGGGGATAAATGGATTACGCTGCCGTGCCATCCGGTCAGCCTCCGGGAAAGGAGTCTGCCGTCTCACGTTGTCGTAAACACGATCCAGAATTTCGGCCAGAGAATACCCCGGCCCCAGCCGGTGGAAGCGGAAGTAGCCTTTTGCTCCGGGTGGTTTCAGCGCCGGATATTTGAGGGGCTGCCCATCCGGGGTGCGGGTTTTGAAGGTGTAGCCCATAGCCTGCATGGCTTCCTGAAAATTCCGCTGGGTGGTGGATGCCAGAACGGCACGGTCAATGTCGGAGCGGATAATGCCGCGCAGGGTGGGCTTTCCATCTTTTTCGGCTGCCCATTCGCTGTAGGTTTTGCCCCGGCCTTTGGGATTCCGAATCACGGACAGGCCGTACTCCTTGCAGAGAGCATCGGACGCTCGCTGCATTTCCTTATAATCCTGCTTGGTGCGGTGGTATTTGATACCGTCCACAAAGGACACGGTGTTGATAACAAAGTGGGAATGCAGATGGTTGGCACGGTCCAGGTGGGTGGCCACAAGTACCTGATACCGATCTCCCCACAGCCGCTGCGCCAGCTTGACCCCGATCTCATGGGCAAGCTCCGGGGTAGCCTCTCCGGGGGCGAAGGACTGGTAGCCGTGGTAGGCAATGACACCATCCTCTTTCCCGTAAAACTTCTTGATCTTCTGCATCTCCATTTTTGCGGTACGGGGATTGCAGTTGATACCGGAAACGAAACGTTGAACAACTTCCTCACCGTCCCTCACTTGGGTCTGGCTGGTCTTGCGCTGCTGGATGGCATAGTCAATGACATCGGACAGGTCGCCGTCACCGGTGGAAACGGCGGTGGTTTTCTCCGCGTTTTCCACATAGTCCAGAACCTTCCCAACGCTGCCATGGACACGCCAGATGGATGTAACGGCCATGGGTCAGTGCTCCATAGGCATGGGGTCAAGGACTGCTGACAGGATTTTCTGAACGGCCTTATCAAACATCCGTACACCCTCATCATAGTGCTTAGCATCGATGGCATTCAGAGCGTGGGCTTTCATGGCGATTTGGTTGAGGTTGTTCCCGATGTAATGCAGCTCCCGCATCATGGAGAAGAAGTCCGGGGGCGGAGCTTCCTTGGGAACAACACCGCTGATAAGCTGCCGCAGATAGGCGGCAACAGACAGGTGGCTGCGCCTTGCTTTTTCTTGGAGATTCCGGGCTTCCGCTTTGTTCAGCCACAACTGGATTTTGATATTACGATTGCGAATAGATTTCACTCCTTCTTCTCGATTCAGATACAGGGGTATCAGGGGTTCCCCCTGACAAGCTGCCTTTGTGGGAGTACAAAGGCGATGCTTGCTCCATAAAAGACAAACCTCCTATCGATAGTTCTTTTTATGACCGGGCCGAAGAAACAGCCATGCCTCCCGCCGCTCCTGCATACATTCGTCGTAACGGGACTGGGATAGTTTTTCTTTCAGCCATCGCTTTTCCTCCGGGGAAATAGGGGTAGTCCTGGGCTTGCCACAGCCACAGGACGCTGTGGATTTTGTGTTCAAAGGGGCATCACCTCCTGTAATTTGGGTATAGAAAAGCACCACCCTTTCGGGCGGTGCGGTGGCAGCAGTCTCTGGAAACGGTATTACCAGAAATTGCTTATATGTTTTCGGATGCATTGATTCATTTTCTGTAATGGCTATTAGTTGACTTAGAATAGATTTTTGCAACCATTCACACTTTTCTATTCTTCACGACACAAATGATTAAAAGCAACCGGTTTGTCTATTGGGGTGGAAAATGAAATTACAGGGAGTATTTTGATTGTTTATATCATATTTTACGTATTTTATGAAAAACTATATTGCCTGTTATTTCAGAAAAACTTGATTTTCTGAAATAACTGTGCTATTATTAGCCGTGTAATTTCATTTTTAGAAAGGAACTGCCATGAATAACAGAGCCGGTTGCCTTGTAACTAATCTGTCAGGGGAAATGGCTTATCAGTCTTTTCGCCCCAATCCGCTTCCCCCTGAGCCGCCTATTGAGATGAGTAATGAGCTGATTGCCAAGCTGATTGACGCAAATCGAAGGCTGGCTACACTGGATGGCCTGTCTTCCCGTATTCCGAATATGGATTTGTTTGTTTCCATGTATGTGCGGAAGGAAGCACTGCTTTCTTCCCAGATCGAAGGGACGCAGTGTACGCTGGATGACATTTTGAACCCCTTTGCGGAGGAAAACACAAACCTCAATGTATCAGATGTTGTGAATTACATCCGTGCGGAGGAATACGCGATCAATCGCCTTCAAACGCTCCCGCTGTGTAACCGATTGATTAAAGAAACACACGCTGTTCTGATGGAGGGGGTGCGCGGTCAGGAAAAGAATCCCGGTGAATTCCGTTATTCGCAAAATTGGATCGGCGGTCAGGGAAGCACATTGAGAAATGCGCGGTATATTCCGCCAAATCCAGAAGATATGGTAGATGCCATGTCCGATCTGGAGAAATATATGAATGGGGAGGATTCCCTTGACCCACTGATCCAGGCAGCACTGATCCATTACCAGTTTGAAACAACCCATCCTTTTTTAGATGGAAATGGCCGGGTAGGGCGGCTTCTGATTACGCTGTTTCTCATGGAGAAGAAAATACTCTCCGCACCGTCGCTTTATATCTCCTATTTTCTGAAAATGAACCGGGTCGAATACTATGACCGGATGACGCAAGTACGAAAAACCGGGGACTACGAGCAGTGGGTTCTCTTTTTCCTGCAAGCACTATCCGATTCTGCCGAGGATGCAATTCAAACAATTGACCGTCTTACGGAAATTCACAACCGGAATGTACAAAAATTTAATAGCATGACAAAGCGGCAGCAAACCAACGCAATAAACTTTCTTATTTATTTGGAAAAGAACCCCATTATCGATATTCAAAAAACTGCGACAGCCCTAAATTTGTCCTATAATACAGCCGCAAAAAATGTTGCGTCTTTTGTGGATAATGGGATTTTACAGCAAACAGAAAAGTCGGGAAGAGCAAAAATATATTCCTACGTAGATTATCTGGCGGTGCTGAGAAAGGACACTTAACGCTCTCGATTTTGAGGCTTATATGACACGGCTTCAATGCTGTCTCTTGTGCGGAAGAACCGTTCCGGGAGACGGTATTTTTCCAGATACCGCTTCTGCTGTTCCTCGGAAAGACTGCCGAAGGATTCTTTGCGGCAATCGCAGATGAAGAACGTACCGGCAATGATGTCCACAATCTCATTGGTATCTTCGTCCCGGATGGCGCGGTTCAGGGGCAGGCCGTTGATTTTCCCTTCAGAATTGCAGACAATACAGACCTGCTCATCAAAGGGGTAACAGGCTTCAATATCGCCGCCTACGGTCTGCTGCATGGCGTCCAGAGAAGTGCCGACTTCCGCGATCCGTGCCGTCTTTCCGGGTTCCACCAAAACCACTTGGATGGTAGGACCCCGGACGGCGTCGGCGGCAAGCTCCGGCTGAAAAGGAATTTCCTTGAATCCAAAGCTGTCACAGAAATAGAATCCCGGCGTAATACCGGCGGCATCCTCCACCTCCACAACATCCGAGACGGAGAGGCTGTGTCCCCGGAAGCCCTCCGGCCTGCGAGAATTAAAGAGGGTAAATACATCCTCCAGATTCCGGCATTTCACATCGCCGGAGTAGACCTTATCGTAGGCGGCACTGTCCGGCTCCGCAGAATGCAGAATCCGACGAGCGGTGTCCAGACACAGGAATTTAAGCTGCTTCGGGTCCCGGTCTGTGTTGATCTGATAAATATTGATTTTCAACGGCAAAAATCCTCCTTTCGCTTCAATCCAATCCTGATTTTGAGCTGATCATTAACATCCTTGCCGCACTTGGGCGGCTCGTCCCAAATCTCGTACCTGTTACGCAGACCACCGACAATTCCGGCCACCGCGCCCCGGCCAACGACATCGTTGTCCAGATGGAGCCGAAGTGTCCGAATCTCCGGGTGATCCGCCAGATACCGGGACAGAGCAACCGGCACTACATCTTCCCGTTTGGTGACAAATACCCCGGCAAGGGACAGCAGATGATCCTCATGCCAGTTCTTTCCCTCGAACAGCTCCATGGTGGCGTAGCTCAAAGCGTCAATGGCAGACTCGAAGACATGAACGGTCCGGCTCTTGCCGGGAATAGAGAAAGAGTAGTGCTTGTCGCTGCCGGACAGCTCCCCTTTGTAGTCCCCAACGGTTCCACGGACATTGCCATAGCGGGCAGTGCCGTCCTTGTCATAACCTAGAAACACGGCACTGTGGTATTTCTGGGATTCAAAGAGCAGATTATTCTCCAGACAGTAGCGGATAATAACGTCGTGGATGCCGCGGCCTTTCAGATAGCGGATCACGGTGTCCGCGTTGCCGTTCCGCTCAGGGAGCAGCAGCTTTTTTGATTCTGCCTTGGGAGCCGGTGCGGGGATCGTCTTAGGCAGGGGCGCGCCATGAATGATCTCCATAGCCTCCATAAAGGAACAGCCCTTGACCTTCACAAGATAGTCAAGGGCTGTTTTGCCACCTATTTTCTGGGAAAACCAGTGCCATTTCCCGTTGCTGATTTTGAGGGAATCGTGGTCTCTGGTGCAGTAGGTATCGCCGGATACCTTTACCAGCTGATCCGGCTCATAGATTTGAAGATATGTCAGCAAATCCAGCTGTTTTGCCTGCTGAATATCCTCCGGGGTGAAGTATGCCATGGGCTATCGCTCCTCTCGGTGTGCCTGTTGGGCATACAGATGGCACATGTCATTCGCCTTTGCTTCGATAATGGCCTGCACTTCCTCCATATGGGGACTTTCGTGATGCTCCCAGGCCCGAAATACATCCTGCAAGGGATGCTCGGATTTGAGAAGTGCCTGACACTGCTTGGTTGTTAGGTCATTGTATTCCAGGGATAACAGAATGTCCTCCCGGATGGTGTACTCGTAGGCGCTGTCCAGAATTTCCTCCGGGGGCAGCGTCAGAAGGTGCTGCCGGTAGTGTTCCTGTTCGTCAAACATCTTTTGGTAGAGACGTGTGTTTAATTCTTGATTTGTGATAAATATCGCCTTCCTTTCATTTTCGGGTATAGAAAAAGCACCTGCCGGTGAAGACAGATGCTATTTTCCGGTTTGGATTATTGCAACGCACTTAAATCAATTTCGTATTTCATCTCTTTTGGCGGCTGATAGGCTTTCATGAACATGACCATATACCATGGATAATACCACACCCCATCAACGGATTCGATATTTCCTTTGCAGAGCACGGTCGCTTTTTCAAATTTCCAGCCCTCTGTTTTGCGGATTCTGTCCATGGCGGAATGTACCTTGAAATCGTTTCCGGATTTGGCTTCGATCAGTTCGATTCCCATTCCGTTTTGAATAACAAAGTCGATTTCGCCGGTTTTCTTTCCGTCATAATAATTCAGCTGAAAACCATTGCATTTTAGCTGCTGCGCAACCACATTTTCCAGAATACTGCCCATGTTGATCTGCAGCGCACCGTTGAGAATCTCAAACTGTACATTTTCCATGCAGGCAGCACACAGCAGACCGGTATCTCCCATAAACAGCTTGAAGAGATTCCGCTTTTCATTCAACATGAGCGGTGGTTGCGGCTCCCCCACATTGTAGCAGGGAAGCGCGACGCCCGCGTCGGCCAACCAGTTGAAGCTATCCGCATAGCGGAGCTGTCGACCATTGGGGTCTAATGCGGCCAACACAAACCTGCGCTTTTTATCGTTCAGCTGGCTGGGAATGCTGTCAAAAATAGCACGAACCTTGACCTTTTCGCTGCCCTGTGCATACTGCGCGATATCCAGCCGGTACAGCTCCAGTATCTCCGTTTGGCGAGCGATCACCAGAGCAATATCATGGGTATTCACATAGGTCTGGACTACATCCGGCATACCACCGACCACAATATAGCTATACAGCAGCTTGCACATGGTCTGATGAATGGCATCCGTGACCGGCGTTCCCGTCTCGTAGCAGCCTTTCAGGTACTGAATCGTCGATTTCTGTACGCCGTTGGCCCACAGATATTCCTCCAGATCCATAGGATACATCTGATAAAGCTCCTCAAATCCGACCGGATAGGATCGCACTTCTCTGTGCCTGACGCCCAAAAGGGAGCCGGATTCGATATAGTCGAAGCGGCCGTCTTCCACCAGAAACTTGATGGCAGTCCTAGCGTTGGGACACGCCTGAATTTCATCCAGAAGCACCAGCGTATTGCCGGGGATCATTGGCTTTCTGGTATAAGCGGTCAGACCCGCAATGATAGTATTGGCATCCAGATTCCCGGAGAAGATCTTTGCCGCATCGGTATCTGTGATGAAATTGACCTCCACAAAACAGGAATACTGTTCCTTGCCAAACTGGCGGATAACGGTCGTTTTGCCGGTCTGACGTGCGCCCATGATACAAAGAGCCTTTTTATTCGGCTGCCCCTTCCATTCCAGCAGTCTGTCATATGCCTTTCGATACAGCATTTGGCCACCCCCTAAGCATATTGTAACACGGCCAGTGTAACATTATTCTTCGGCTTTGTCAAATGGTATGTAACGTTTTTCTTGCTTTACAGGAGACTGCATGTTACGTTTTTCGAATGCGGCAAGAGAGCATTTGTAGCAGTCAATAAAAGCGGTGGATTTGCTTACTTATAGAGCTTCAGCAAGAGGGCGTTTACGTCCTCCGTGGGCAGCTCTTTGGCAATGAGCATATTACGGAACCGGAGAAGCGCGTATTTGGCAAGGCGCAGCTCGGAATCATTCAGGGTTACATAACGCATTTTCTCCTTGGAAAACAACATAATGGACAACTCCTTTTTCTTCCATTATATCGCATTTCCAGAAAGCAAGCAAATGTGCGAAGTGTTTACCGCTCCCAATCACGGGATTCCCGCTGGGGCTGGATTTCGCCTTCATCCTGTATGCCATCCACGATCTCATTTTCCCGCTTGTCCATATTCAGCAGGATGTTCAGCTGATCCAGACGGGCGGATTTTTCTTTCAGCTCGCTCTCTCTGGGAAAAGGCTTCGCAACCTCCTGTTTGGCGTTCTCAACCTGAATTTCCAGATTTTTCAGCTTCTCCTTGGATTCAATCTGTCGTGTCGGCATACTTTCCAGCAGGTTCTCCATGCGCTGAATGTTGCCAAAAACATCCGGGCCCAGGCCAACCTTGTAGGTCAGCGCACCCTGCAAGGAAATCTTGAACAGCTTTTCAAAGCTGTCAAAGCAGAGCGTCATCTGAAAGCCTCGGTAGGAGCCGAGGGGAACGGGACCGGTGCCGGTCATGGTATTGCAGGCATCCAGAAGGGCAGTACCGGCAGCTTTCTTCTCCGTGAAGGTGCGCCCGTCTATCATCATGGGGCTGAAACCGTCCTCGTTTGGATGCGTGTTCTCTTTGAGCAGTACCATATCCGACCGGAGACCATCTATCATCTGCCGCGTGGACGCGATTTGCATGGGGAAGCTGTGAATGAGCTTATCTTCCAGCGCGTACCGCTGGCTCATGTGGTTCGAGCGCAGGAGCTTCAGCTTCTGCACCTCAATATCTAAGTCCATTTTCTCCTTGATCTGAGGATTTCCGGAACACAGTGCCTTGATCGCGGCATAGCTCAGAGCAGTTTCGTCAATGTCCTCCGCGCTGCGCACCGGGGATTTGGAGGTCATGATCTGGCCAATGAACTTCTGCTTGCCCTCCACCAGCTGATACAGATAGCTGTCAAAGGTGTTCTCCGTCACATAGGTGTAGATGTCCACCTTGGGGTTCTCATTGCCTTGCCGGATAATGCGCCCCTCCCGCTGCTGTAAATCAGATGGCCGCCACGGACAATCCATATGGTGCAGGGCAATGAGTTTCCGTTGAGCGTTGGTTCCGGCCCCCATTTTCTGGGTGGAGCCGATCAGCACCCGCACTTCGCCGGAGCGCACCTTTCCAAACAGCTCCTTTTTGGCAGCTTCCGTTTTGGCGTCGTGGATGTAAGCAATTTCGGATTCCGGGATGCCTTTGTCCAGCAGCTTCTTTTTCAGATCGTCATACACATTAAACTGTCCGTCGTTGTGGGGTGTGGAGAGATCAACAAAAACCATCTGGACTGCTCGGAATTGATGGAATCCAGCAGACTGTTTTGCTCCTCCTCTGTCAGATACGAAAGCTCCACCGCAGGCCGGAAAGCGATTTTCCCGGAATCCACCAGGTCAAGCAGAGGCGGGATGAGGTGGGTGAGACGGATATAGCGCTGAATCTGCGTATTGCTGTCTGTAGAACTGTCCGCAAGAACTTCACGCGATGTTTTTCCCAACTTCTGTCCCAGTGGGACAGAAGTTAAATCCGTCCGCTGTCCCTGCCTGTTCATTGCCTCTAGTCTCATTTTGTAGGAAAACGCCTTTTCGCTGAGCAGGATGGTGGTGCGCTGTAAATTGCTTTCCACCATAAGAATAATGGCCTCGTCTCTGGAAAGTTCCTTGATTTCCGCTTTGACGGTGGTCAGCCCCGCCAGCTCGCAGGCTTTCGTCCTGCGGTGGCCGGAGACGATTTCATACCGCCCGTCCGGCTTCTGCCGCAGCGTGACCGGGGTGATGATGCCCCGCTCCTTAATGCTCTCCACCAGCTGATCCATGTCCTCGTCCAACCGGACGTGAAAGGGATGATCCGGAAATTCGTCGATTTCCGAAAGGGGAATTTCGTGGATTTTGGGGAGCTTGGATTCCGCCCGCTCCTTGTCATCCATGAACAATTCATCTAGCCCCGTCAGGCCGAGATCGATTTGTTTCTTTGCCAAGTTCGGCCACCTCCTTTGTCAAGTTTGTGTAAGCCTGGGCCACCCGACCTTTGGGGTCGAAGGCAAAAATGCTTTTGCCCTCGCCGGATGCCTCCGCAGCTCGAACGGAGCGGGGGATTTCCGTGTCAAATACCCGAATGCTGCCGTCCAGTGTGGTACGCAGAGCGGCGATAATGTTTTTGGCGTTATTGGTACGGCTGTCCACCTTTGTAACTACGATGCCGTCAATTTTCAACCGGGGATTGATCTGACGGCGCACACGGCCAATGGTTTTGAGCAGCAGGTTCATGCCTTTGGTAGACAGGAAATCCGGTTCGGAGGGGATAATAACGCTGTCCGCGGCCACCAGAACATTGACGGTGACAATGCCAAGAGAAGGCATACCGTCAATGAGAATGTAGTCGTACCGATCTTTGACATGGCTCAACACGGATTTCAGCACCTGTTCTCTGGACATGGCACTGAACAGGCGTAGCTCAATACCGGCGAGTTCATCGTTGGCAGGGAGCAAATCCACACCCTCCCGATGGTGAATGATGCCTTCTTCCCATTTGGGTGTTTCGCCCTCGATTTCGGCAAGCATGGCTGTGTTCAGCGTATGTTCCAGGTTATCCGGGTCAGTGATACCCAGACCGATGGTCAGGCTGTGCTGCGGGTCGCCGTCCACCAGCAATACCTTGTTCCCCTGACTGGCAAGGCCGACGCCCAAGTTAATGGTAGAGGTCGTTTTCCCGACACCTCCCTTCTGATTGACAAGAGCAATGGTTTTACAGTGATTCATTCGTGTACCTCCTGATTGTTATTTTTGCTCCACCAAAACACAGAATAGTTTTCTGCGCTTTGGTCGGCGCGTTTCATTCGGCCTCGCCCCCTAAACGCGCAAAGGGAAATCATCTGACGCTCGACTGCGAATCGAGTCCATGGGCCTTTCACCCCTGCCGGGTCCTCCGCCAGCTCCGTAGAGAAGTATCATTGTCCTGTCTGGACCTTCGTCGCCTTGCCGGTGGCAACCCGACATCGGAGGCAGCATTTCTCGCTCAGCACCTTTGCTTCAGCCCTTGCGGGCTTCCTCGCTTCGTATCCCTTACGGGACAGGTGGTCACGGCGTACTGTCCTCCCGGCTCTTGTCCAGAAGAATGTATCAGATGAATGATTATGAAGTTTTCAAGGTTCAGCGGAGAGAACCTTGGAAGTCCCTCCATATACTAGGCGGCGGGAAAGCCGAATTTTAAACCAACTCTCAAAAAAACTTAAAAATAAGAAAAAGAAGATGTTTTGATACATATGGCATATTATCCGCAAATGACTTGACTGGTATCCATACAAACAAAAAGAGCGCACACTTTCCGGATTCGGAAGTGTGCGCTCTTTTATGAGCAATGGGCAGGAAGTGCGCATGAAAGGGAAACGAATCATGCTGCAACATGCGGACGAAAAAGTGAGTGATTTGCCAAATACTTTACTGCGATAAAGTGAAATTGAGATGTAAAATCGACCGATGAACTTTTTTACTTGCTACAACGTAATTTGAAAGCACTTCAACATAGTTTTTTGAATTTTTAGAAAGAAAAACGTCGTAGCTTAATAGGTAACGGGAACATCAAGGTCGCTGGCAGCCTGCATCTTAAACTTGTCCATCGCTTCCCGAGCCTGGGGAATGTTGATCTGATTGTTGCTCTTCATACCGTTTTCTCTCCTTTTTGCTTTCTCGCGGTTTTGTTCCGCAACCATAGCTTTGCCAATATTTTTTGGAGTATTAGCGTGAATTTCCGGAAGGAAATACAGAAAATGACAGATTTTATTGACACCCCCTTCAGATTCTGCACAGATTTTCCCGCGCGGTTGCATTCAATCGGGATTTGTGATATAGTAAGGCAAAATGGATAAAGACGTGGGTGATATTTATGAAAATCATGATTATCGGCGACGGAAAAATCGGCAGTGTCCTTGCTGAGCAGCTGTCGAAGGAAAAGCATGAAGTGACACTGGTGGATCGCTCCGGGGTCAGGCTGGATCAGTCCAACAACGAGCTGGACGTGATGGTCGTGGAGGGCGACGGCGCTTCCCGGGAGGTTCAGCTGGAGGCAGGAGCGGATCAGGCAGACCTCGTCATTGCCTGTACCGGCGCGGACGAGCTGAACCTGCTGTGCTGCCTCATCGGCAAGAAGCTGGGCGCGCGGCACACCATCGCCCGGGTGCGCAACCCCATGTACGTGGAGGAGCTGAACCTCATCAAGGACGATCTGGGGCTCAGCATGGCCATCAACCCCGAGGAAGCCTGCGCAACGGAAATGGCCCGGGTACTGCGGTTCCCCTCGGCCATCAAGATCGACACCTTTGCCAGAGGCCATGTGGAAATTCTCAAAACCGGCGTGACGGCGGGTTCCCCGCTGGACGGCATGGCGCTGAAGGACATCGGAAAGTTCCGGGCCAACGTGCTGATCTGCGCGGTGGAGCGGGGCGAGCGGGACGTCATTATCCCCTCCGGTGAGTTCCAGCTGAAGGCCGGGGACCGGATCTCCGTGGTGGCAAGTCCGCAGGAGGCGCAGCGGTTTTTCCGGCAGGTCGGCGTGGCGAAGACCCGGGTGCGGCAGGTCATGCTGATCGGCGGCGGACGGATGGGCTATTATCTTGCCCGGCAGCTGCTGGCGACCGGCATGGACGTGAAGATCATCGAATCGGACGCGAAGCGCTGCGAGGAGCTGAGCCAGCTCCTGCCGGAGGCGACGATCCTCCACGGCGACGGCACGGATCAGCGCCTGTTACAGGAGGAAGGCATCGAGCACATGGATGCCATTGCGGCGCTGACGGGCATTGACGAAGAAAACATCATCATTTCCCTGTTTGCCGGGAGGACGACCCGCGCCAAGGTCATTACCAAGGTCAACCGCAGCTCCTATGAGCCGCTGGTGGGCAGCCTGTCTCTGGATTCCGTGTTCTATCCCCGGAATATCTGTGCGGACAACGTGGTGCGCTACGTCCGGGCCATGCAGAATTCCGACGCTTATGCCAGCATGGAGACGCTGTGCAAGATCGTCAGCAATAAGGTCGAAGCGATGGAGTTCCGGGTCACGGCCAGCGCCGATTTCTGCGGCATCCCATTGCAGGATCTGCACCTGAAGGACGGCCTGCTGATCGGCTGCATCTCCCGGGGCGGCAAGACCATTACCCCCCGCGGCAGCGACACCATCGAGGTGGGGGACAGCGTGATCGTGGTCGCAGCCCACAGCGGACTGAGAAGCCTCAACGATATCTTCACCACCCGGCGGTAAGGGGGAACGGACATGAATTATCCCTTGCTTCGCTATCTTTTCGGCATGATCCTGCTGATCGTGGCGGCGTTTCTGGTGCTGCCGCTGGCGGTCGCCGTGATCTACGGGGAAAGTTCCGGCATTTACTTTTTGTACACCATGATCGCGGCGGGACTGCTGGGCTTCCTGCTGACCCGGTTCAAGCCCGCCAAGCGGGACATGTACGCCCGGGAAGGCTTCGTCTTTACGGCGCTGACCTGGGTGGTCATCTCCCTGATCGGCGCGGTGCCCTTTACTCTGTCCGGACAGATTCCCAGCTACTTAGACGCCGTGTTTGAGACGGTTTCCGGCTTTACCACCACCGGCGCCAGCATCCTGACCGATGTGGAGGCGCTGGACAACGGGATGCTCTTCTGGCGCAGCTTCACCCACTGGTTGGGCGGCATGGGCATTCTGGTGTTCATGCTGTCGCTGGTGAACATGGGCGGACAGGCAAACCACCTGCTCCGGGCGGAAAGCCCCGGCCCCACCGTGAGCAAGATGGTGCCCAATATGCGCAAATCCGCCGCCATTCTTTACGGCATTTACATCGTCATGACGGCGGTGGAGGTGGTGCTGCTGCTTATCGGGGGAATGCCCCTGTTTGACAGCCTGTGTACCGCCTTCGGCACCGCCGGCACCGGCGGCTTCGGCATCAAGAACAGCTCCATGGGCTATTATGACAGCTACTATCTTCAGGGCGTTGTGTCCGTATTCATGGCGCTGTTCGGCGTGAATTTCAACGTTTACTTTTTCCTGCTGATGAAAAAATATGCCATGGCATGGCGGAATACCGAGGTGCGGGCGTATTTTGTCATCATCGCCGGAAGCACGCTGATTATTACCCTTAACATTCTGGGGATGTTCCCCACGGCGTTTGACGCGTTCCACCACGCTTTTTTCGCCGTCTCGTCCGTCATTACCACCACGGGCTTCAGCACAACGGATTTTGACCTGTGGCCCCAGCTCAGCCGGTGTATTCTGGTGCTGCTGATGATCGTGGGTGCCTGTGCCGGGTCTACCGGCGGCGGCGTGAAGGTTTCCCGGCTGGTGATTTTGTGCAAAGCCCTTGGCTCCGAGCTGCGCAAGCTGCTTCATCCCCGCTCCGTGCGGGTGCTGACGGTGGACGGAAAGCCCGTCAGCCGGGAGACGGTTCAGGGCGTTCAGAGCTACATGACCCTGTATTTTCTGGTGACGCTGGTGTCCGTGCTGCTGGTGGCGCTGGACAATCTGGATTTTGTCACCACCTTCACCGCCGTGATGGCGACGCTGAACAACATCGGCCCCGGCCTGGGGCTGGTCGGCCCCACGGGCTGCTTCGCGGCCTTTTCGCCGCTGGCGAAGATCGTCCTGACGGCGGATATGCTGTTCGGACGGCTGGAGCTGTTCCCCATGCTGATCCTGCTCATGCCCTCGACATGGCGGAAATATTGATAAAAACAGTGAATGGAGCGGATCGTTACTGATCCGCTCCATTTCTCGTGCCAACTTGGCTCTCCCTCTGGGAGAGCTGTCACCGAAGGTGACTGATACTGAACTTCAATTAAAATCTTTAAAATAGATTTTAATTGCCCGAAGGGCATGAAGTTCATATGAGACTTGTTTTGTGATTTCTTTCCTTATAAATCACAAAACCGGCAGCGCCATTAGGCGATGCATTCCTGATTAAAATCAAAGATTTTAATCAGGAAATAGTATGAGAGGGCATTGCGGTCTTGTATGCCCTCTCCGTCCTCGCTGCGCTCGGCCACCTCTCCCATAGGGAGAGGCAAGGGGCGCTTGCGCGGGTTTTGGATATTATTTCAGCTTTTTGCCTTCCTGAAAAGCGTCGCCCAGCTTTTCGCCAAGGGGATAGTAGCCGTTGCCGCAGGGGTCGAAGGTGATGGGGTGGAACTTATTCAGGTCGATCTTGCCGTCGGTGAGAATGGATTCCTCGGCGCTGACGTTTTCGATCCGGCCAATGAGCAGTCCGGTGCCCTCGTCGTAGCTGACGAAGGAACATTCCAGCGTCATGGGCAGTTCGTCGATGATGGGAGCGTCCACGAGATGGCTCTTGCTGGTGTGCCAGCCTGCACGGGCGACCTTATCGGGAACCTTATCGCCGGACACGATGCCCACGTAGTCCGCAGCCACCATGTTTCCCACGTCCGCCATGGAGACGGTGAAGGCTTTCCGGGCGAAGATGTTCCGGGTGGTCTTGTGGTCCGCAAGACAGATGCCGATGAGATTCGTGTCCACGATGCCGCCCCATGCGGCGTTCATGGCGTTGGGCGTGCCGTCCTCGCCGTAGGTGCCGATGATCAGCACCGGCATGGGGTACAGCATGGGCTTGGAACCAAAATCTTTACGCATATCATTTCCTCCTTATATATCGGGGATGGCTCCCCGGTCGATACGTTATCCGGCGGCACGCTCCAACAGCAGGCTCAGGCCGTAGATGGCGACCAGATGGGCGGGGTAATACCAGTAAAACAGCGGGCCGATATTCCATGTGCCTTTTTTTCCGTTGTACAGCGCCAGAAGGGGAACGCTCAGAAGTCCCCACCACTGCGCCCCGCCGTAATGCAGACCCAGCAGACCGACACCGACGGCGAACAGCGCCAGTTTTCCCCATTTTCCCCTGCCAAAATACACCAAAACCGGCAGCATTACGCCCCAAAGGCCGTAATCCACGTTGAAATCCGTGTGAATCAGAATCCGGGGCAAGCCCTCGGTGACGAAAACCACGGCGGCAACAGCGGCAGCAGCCGACAGCACCGACACGGGAGTCCGGCGGCGGACGGCGTTATCCAGCGCGTAAATCAGGCAGACGGACAGGGAAAAGGTCACGAAAATGCACTGGTAGAGCGAGCGCATGGCGGCAAAATAGGCGATCTGGCACAGCGCGGCCATGCCCAGAAGTCTCCCCAGATACCGTCCCCGGTCATGGGTATAGCGGCAGCCCTCGGCGATCATGTAAGCAAAAAGGGGTGCGGCCAGCCGCCCGATGATCCGCAGAATGATGAATTGGGGCAGCAGCTGCAATCCCACATGGTCGCAGGTCATGGCGATCAGGGCCAGAAGTTTCAGCTGATTCCCGGTCAGCCCGGCAAATTTTTTCGTTTGTATCTGCATAGGCACTCCTGTGTGACATTCCGGATAAAAATATGATACCACGTTTTCGCCGGAATTGTCAATCCGGGCGGCAAAAAAGCGCCCCGGCCGGGCGCGGAAAGAAATGAAATGACCCTTGACTGCCATGCCTTGTGATCAGCACGTTTTTTTGCAGCCAAGGGTCATTTCTGTTCGCTCTTATTATCTAACATCTGTTGGTTAACCTCTCTTTCTGCGGATTGACGGGCGTATGCGATCCGTTTTTCTGTTCCGATACCTTATCCATTCTCTGTCTGTCTCTTCCGCGAGACGCGCTTATAAGTCGGAATCGCCGGGGACCTCCCTGCCCGCCTGCATTGGCTCCGTTCTGATTCAGAGCCTTCAAGGATTTACCTGTACATCGGTATCACCTCTTTGTATTTATAAGATAGCATAAATATATCTGCTGTTCAAGACGGAAAATTAGACAATATTACCAACTCGCAGCTGTGGAAAACACAGAATTCCCTTCGACACGGGCGGCCGCGGATTGACAAAGGGAGGGAAGGCTGTTATAATAATTCTGTTCGGCGGCTGTGCGGCCGCTGTTTTTCGTGGTATTTTTGCAGCCGGTATTCCCGGCTGAGCAAGCGCATACAAAGGAGAAACACAATGAAATACGACTTTACTTCCATTCTGGATCGCCGGGGAAAGGACGCCGTCGCCATTGACGCCGTGGGCGCGCCCGGTTCTCCCTATCCCGCGCCCCGGGAGGGATTCGACGTGATCCCCATGTGGGTGGCAGATATGAATTTCCCCGTGGTTCCCACCGTTCAACAGGCCATGATCGAACGGGTGGAGCATCCGGCCTTTGGCTATTTTGACCCCCCTGCGGAATATTACGATTCCATCATTCGCTGGCAGGAGCGCCACAACGGCGTCACCGGCCTGAAGCCGGAACACATCGGCTACGAAAACGGCGTGCTGGGCGGCGTGATCTCCGCGCTGAACGTTCTGTGCTCCAAAGGGGACAACGTGCTGCTCCACAGCCCAACCTACATCGGCTTTACCCACAGCCTGACGGACAATGGCTATCACATTGTCCACTCTCCGCTGACAAAGGACGAGCAGGGCGTCTGGCGGATGGATTTTGCCGACATGGAAAAGAAGATCGTGGAAAATCACATCCACGCCGCCATTTTCTGTTCCCCCCACAACCCCTGCGGCCGAGTCTGGGAGCGCTGGGAGATCGAGCAGGCCATGGCGCTGTACAAAAAGCACGACGTCATGGTGGTTTCCGACGAGATCTGGAGCGACATTCTGCTGACCGGATATTGCCACATCCCCACCCAGTCCGTCAGCGAGGACGCGAAGATGCGCACCGTGGCGCTGTACGCCCCCTCCAAGACCTTCAATCTGGCGGGACTGGTGGGCAGCTACCATATCATCTACAACAGCTGGCTCCGGGATCGCTGCGACAAAGAGGGCGCTCTCAGCCACTACAACGCCATGAACGTTATGAGCATGCACGCCTTGCTGGGCGCTTACAAGCCCGAGGGCTACGAGTGGGTGGAGGAGCTGCGGCAGGTCATCACCGGCAACGTGGATTTTGCCTGCGATTATATCGCGAAGCACTTTAACGGCGTGGATGTCAGCCGCCCTCAGGGAACGTACATGCTGTTTCTGGACTGCGGAGAATGGCTGACGGCTCATGGCAAGACCATGGACGAGCTGCTTGCCGCCGGATGGGACGTGGGCGTTATCTGGCAGGACGGACGGGCGTTCCACGGTCAGACCCACATCCGCATGAACCTCGCGCTGCCCCTGAGCCGGGTGCAGGAGGCTTTCCGGCGGCTGGATACCTACGTTTTCAACGCTTGACATCAACTCCGGGGTGGATTTCCGCCCCGGAGATTTTGCTTTTTGGGGGTAAATTACCCCACTTTACATAGATTTTACAAAGTGCTTATTGTAATTCTTACGGTTTTATCGTACTATCAACAGTGAGATAGAATAAGTATTGGGGGAATCCGAGTGATTTACTGCGTAGAGGATGACGACAGCATCCGGGAGCTGATGCTGTATGCCCTGCGGGCGTCCGGCTTCGAGGCGGAGGGCTTCCGGGACAGTGTGGGGCTGTTCGACGCGCTGAGCCACGCCCAGCCCCAGCTCATTATGCTGGATATCATGCTGCCCGGAATGGACGGCATTGAAATTCTCAAAGCCCTCCGGGGCAATCCCACCACCGTCCGCATCCCGGTCATCATCGCGTCCGCCCGTGGGACGGAGTATGACAAGGTGGTGGGGCTGGATCTGGGGGCTGACGATTACCTCGCCAAGCCCTTCGGCATGATGGAGATGGTGTCCCGCATCCGGGCGGTTCTGCGCCGGGCTGCCCCTGCGGCTGCTCCCGGACTGCTGCAAATGGGGAATCTGCGGATGGATTCCGCGTCCCATACAGTCTACGCCGGGGACGCCCGGGTGGAACTGACGCTGAAGGAATTTGAGTTACTGAAGCTCTTTCTGGAGCATCCCGGCCGGGTCTTTACCCGGGATCAGCTGCTGGAACGGATCTGGAGCACGGACTACGTGGGGGAGACCCGGACGGTGGACGTACACATCGGCACCCTGCGCACGAAGCTGGGGCAGTGCGGCGAATACATTCGCACCGTCCGTGGCGTTGGCTACCGGATGGAGGCGTAGGCCATGACGAAGCGGGTTTTTCGCTCGATTTTTCTGGCATCGCTGGCGGTGCTGCTGGCAGCGGTGGTGCTGATCCTGGGGGCGCTGTACACCTACTTTTCCGACGTTCAGGCGGAGCAGCTGCGATTGCAGACGGCTTTGGTCGCCCACGCGCTGGAAACGGAAGGGGTTTCCTATTTTGACGATCTCGATACCTCAGACCGCCGCATCACATGGATCGCCGCCGACGGCACGGTGCTTTATGACAGCCGCTCCGATTCCGGCGTGATGGAGAATCATCTGGAGCGGGAAGAGGTAAAGGCCGCGCTGGCCACCGGTTCCGGCACCAGCTTCCGCTATTCCGACACGCTGATGGAGCGGTATATTTACACGGCGCAGCGCCTGAGCGACGGCACGGTGCTTCGCCTTTCCGCGGCGCAGAACACGGTGCCCCATCTGGTGCTGGGGGTGGTGAAGCCGATCATTCTGGTCATCGGTATTGCCGTCGCCCTGTCGGCGCTTCTTGCCGGGCAGCTGACGAAAAACATTGTCGCCCCTCTGAACGAGCTGAATCTGGACGACCCCATGTCCAACCGGGAGTACGTCGAAATTCAGCCCCTTCTGCGGCGGCTGGACTCCCAGCAGGTTCAGCTTCGGGCGCAGTCGCAGGAACTGCGGCAGAAGCAGAAGGAATTCAACACCGTCACCCGTTCCTTAAGCGAGGGACTGGTGCTGATGAACAGCAGCGGCACGGTGCTGAGCATCAACCCCGCTGCCACACGGCTGCTGGAAATCACCCCCAACTGCTTAGGTGCGGATTTTGGCGTCGCCAACCGGAACGCGGCCATTTCCGCACTGGTGGAGAAGGCTCTCACCGGGGAAAAGGCGGAGGAAAACGTGGCTCTGACCGGCGGAGAATATCTCGCCGCCGCCAGCCCGGTCAAATCCGACGGGGCGGTTTCCGGCGTGGTGCTGCTGCTGTTTGACGTGACCCAGAAGCAGAAGGCGGAAGCCCTTCGCCGGGAATTCACCGCCAACGTTTCCCATGAGCTGAAAACCCCGCTTCACGCCATTTCCGGCTACGCCGAGCTGATGAAGGACGGGCTGGTTCCTCCGGAGGACACCCGGCACTTTGGGGAGAAAATCTACAGCGAAGCCCAGCGCATGATCGATCTGGTGGAGGATACCCTGCGCCTGTCCCGGCTGGACGAGGGTGCGGCGGACATGCAGTGGGCGCCCATCGATCTGTACGAAACGGCGAAGTCCGCCATGCAGGAGCTGACCGCCCCGGCGGAGCTGAAAAACGTCAGCATCCAGCTGGAAGGGAAGAAGACCGTCATTCAGGGAATTCCCCAGCTGGTTTCCGGGATCGTGTTCAACCTCATGGACAACGCTGTCAAGTACAATAAGGACGGCGGGCTGGTCATCGTGCGGCTTGGGGAAGAAAAGGGGCAGGCCGTTCTGACGGTGACAGACACCGGCATCGGCATCAGCCCGGAGCATCAGGAGCGGGTGTTCGAGCGGTTTTACCGGGTGGACAAGAGCCACTCCAAGGAGATCGGCGGCACCGGTCTGGGACTGTCCATCGTCAAGCACGCGGCGCTGATTCTGGGCGCGGCCATCGAGCTGGACAGCACCGTCGGCAAGGGGACGATCGTCACGGTGCGGTTCCCCATGGAGAAAAGGTAGAATGAATGGGAGGGGCGCGGCCCCTCCCATATTTGCTGTCGGATTTACGCAGATTTTACATTTTTCTGATAATGGATTTGACCTTGTGCTGATAAAATTGAAATATGAAATAATTTAAGATGTGAGAGGTCGAAATCCATGGATATTTTCAACGTTCTGACCATGATCGGCGGGTTGTGCCTGTTCCTGTTCGGCATGAACCTGATGGGAGACGCGCTGGAACGGCGGGCGGGTTCCTCATTGCGGGTGCTTCTGGGGAAGCTCACCACCAACCGGATGCTGGGCTTCCTGACGGGTCTGGCCGTCACGGGCGTCATTCAGTCCTCCTCTGCTACCACGGTCATGGTGGTCGGCTTTGTCAACTCCGGGCTTCTGACGCTGGGACAGGCCATCAACGTCATTATGGGCGCGAACGTTGGCACCACCGTCACCGCATGGATATTGAGCCTTAGCGGCATTGAAAGCGGGAACGTCTTCGTCCGGCTGCTGAAGCCCAGCTCTTTTACCCCCATTCTTGCGCTGGTGGGCATTGTGTACTACATGTTCATGAAGGACGGCAAGAAGAAGGACACCGGCATGATCTTTCTGGGGTTTGCGACCCTGATGTTCGGCATGGAGACCATGTCCGGCGCGGTCAGCAGCCTGAAAAATGTGCCGGAATTCCGGCAGATGTTCCTGATGTTCACGAACCCCATTCTGGGCGTTCTTGTGGGCGCGGTGCTCACCGGAATCATCCAGTCCTCGTCGGCGTCCGTGGGCATTTTGCAGGCGCTGTCCTCCACCGGCTCTGTGACCTACGCCGCCGCCATCCCCATTATCATGGGTCAGAACATTGGCACCTGCGTCACCGCGCTGCTGTCCAGCGTGGGCACCACCAAAAACGCCCGGCGGGCTGCGGTGGTGCATCTGATGTTCAACATCATCGGCACCATTGTGTGCCTGACCCTCTTTGTGCTGGCGGACGCCCTGTTCTCCCCGGCCATTTTGGGAGAAAGCGCTTCCTATCTGGGCATCGCCATCTGCCACACGGTGTTCAACGTCATCTGCACCACCCTGATGCTGCCCGCCGCCGGGCTGCTGGAAAAGCTGGTGTGCAGAATCGTCCCCGACGGGAAGCAGCCGGAGGCGGTCTGCGAGCTGGACGAGCGTCTGCTGGCCACCCCCTCCATCGCCCTGGAGCGGTGCCGTGTGGTCACCAATGAAATGGCGGACGTGGCCGCCGCGACCCTGCGGGATGCCGCCGCTGCCCTCCAGAACTACACGCCGGAGCTTGCCCAGGCCGTGCGGGAAGGGGAGAGCAAGACCGACCATTATGAGGATATCCTTGGCACCTATCTTGTCAAGCTCAGCGCCCTGAAGATCAGCGAAAACGACAGCAGCGAAGCCGCCATGCTGCTCAAGGCTCTCAGCGATTTTGAGCGCATCGGAGACCACGCTCTGAACATTTTGGAGTCCGCCGAGGAACTGAAAAGCAAGAATCTGGCGCTGTCCGACGCCGCCCGTCATGAGCTGTCCGTTCTGCTGCGGGCTGTGGAGGAAATCGTGGACATGACCTTTCAGGCGTTCCGGGACGACGATCTGGAAAAAGCCTACCGGGTGGAGCCGCTGGAACAGGTCATTGACGATCTGAAGGAGAAAATGCGCATCCACCACATTCTGCGGATGCAGCAGGGCAGCTGCAGCATTGAGTCCGGATTTGTCTGGTCGGATCTGCTGACCGCGCTGGAACGGGTGGGCGACCACTGCTCCAACATCGCCGGGTGCATCATCGACCTGCACCACCACAACATGAACACCCACGAGGCCATCCGCTCCGCCCGGATGGAGAACGAGAATTTTGACGATGAATACAAGGCATATGCGGTGAAATACAGTCTAAAGTAAGCAGAAAAGTGTGAAAAGCGCCCGGCGGGAAATGGATTCCTGCCGGGCGTTTTGCTGCCTTATTTCTTCCACTTTTCAATCAGACTGATGATCTGCCCCGTAAGCTTGGCGTTGTCCTTGTTGGTATTCCCGCGGCGGGTCTTGACCAGCGCGAGAAGCGCTTCCGCCGCCGCGACCATGTCCTCGTAAATCTGCTTCGCACGCTGGGTGCCCTTGAAGACGGCCGCCCGGTCGATCTTCACGCCCTCGGTGTAGGTCGTGAGCTTGCCGGTGATCAGGTCGTATTCCGTGCCGCTGTAGGGGGCGTCGGCATGGTAGCCCATGGATTTCAGGGTCGCGCAGAAGGCTTCGCAGCTGCTGTCGTCGCCATGGTTCACGAACACCATCTCGGGCTTTTCCCGGAAGCCTGCCAGCCAGTTCAGCAGCCCCTCTTTGTCCGCGTGGCCGGAGGTGCCGTGGAGCATGGCGATCTCCGCGTTCACCGCGATGTCCTCGCCGAAGAGCTTCACGGACTTCGCGCCGTTTTCCAGCTTCCAGCCGAGAGACCCCTCCGCCTGATAGCCCACGAACAGGATGACGCTTTCCTTGCGCCAAAGGTTGTGCTTCAGATGGTGGCGGATTCTGCCCGCCTCGCACATGCCGCTGGCGGAGAGTATGACCTTGGGCTGGGGGTCGGTATTGATGAGCTTGGATTCGTCGGAGGAAACGGACAGCTTCAATCCGTCAAACCAGATGGGGTTGACGCCCTGTTTCAGAATGGCCCGCGTCTCGTCGTCAAAGTCCGTGGGGTCGCATTGCAGGAAAATTCCCGTCGCTTCCACGGCCAGAGGGGAGTCCACGTACACCGGGAAATGGTCGTGTCCCGCCACCAGACCCCGCTGCTTGATCTCCCGGATGGCGTAGAGCATTTCCTGCGTCCGCCCCACGGCAAAGGCGGGGATGACCAGATTGCCGCCCCGGTCCAGCGCCCGCTGGATGCAGGCGGCCAGCTCGCCCACCACATCGCCCCGCTCCTTGGGGTGCAGGCGGTCGCCGTAGGTGGACTCGATGACCAGATATTCCGTCTCCGCAACAGGCTGGGGGTCCCGGAGCAGGGGCTGATTGACGTTGCCCACGTCGCCGCTGAACACGATCTTCCGGGTCTGCTGCCCCTCCGTCAGCCACATTTCGATGGCGGCGGAACCCAGCAGATGGCCGATGTCCGTCATGCGGATGATAATGCCCTCCGCGGCCTGAACGGCGGCGTTATACTGGCAGGGGCGGAGCAGGCGGAGCGCCGCCGCCGCGTCGTTGGTGTCGTATACCGGCTCCACGGCCCGTTCCCCGGCGCGCTCGGCCTTGCGGGTGCGCCACTGGGCTTCCGATTCCTGAATGTGCGCCGAGTCCATGAGCATGATGCGGCAAAGATTGCAGGTGGCCTCCGTGGCGTAGATCTGTCCCCGGAAACCGTCCTTGCACAGCTTGGGGAGCATACCGGAATGGTCGATATGGGCGTGGGTCAGGAACACCGCTTCAATGGCGTTCGCCGGGACGGGCAGCGGGACATTCTGGAAAATGTCCTCCCCCTGCTCCATGCCGCAGTCCACCAGATAGTACCGGCCGTTCACTTCCAGCAGCGTACAGCTGCCAGTGACCTCATGGGTCGCGCCGATGAATTGAACTTTCATGTCTGCACCTCCAGGATTCACGTCTGAACATACTATACCACAATTCGCCGCGCAGTGCAAGGTTTTGACTTTTTTGAATACGAAAACGCGCCCGGTTCTTTGCAGAATCGGGCGTGTTTTGAATCAATCTTAATACTCGGTGGGCTTGATGTGCCAGATCTCCTCGGCGTACTGACGGATGGTGCGGTCGGAGGAGAACTTGGCGGCGGAGGCCACGTTCATCAGGCACTTGCGGCCGAAGGCAATGCGGTCGGCATAGTCCCGGTTGGCCTGGAGCTTGGTGTCGAAGTAGGAAGCGTAGTCCAGCAGCAGGAAGTAATGGTCGGTCTGATGCCAGTCGGTGCCGTCCAGCAGAGAATGGAACAGCTCCTTCTGGGCGTCGTCCGTGGGAACGGTGCCGTCCACCAGGGTGTTGATGGCGCGGCGCAGGTCGGCGTTGGAGTCGTAAATGCTCCGGGCGTGGTAGGTGGGCTTGGCGGCGTTGATCTCATCCACGGTGTGGCCGAAGATATACTCGTTCTCCCGACCGGCCTCCTGCGCGATCTCCACATTGGCGCCGTCCAGCGTACCCAGCGTTACGGCGCCGTTGAGCATCAGCTTCATGTTGCCGGTGCCGGAGGCTTCCGTACCGGCAGGGGAGATCTGCTCGGAAATGTCGGCGGCGGGGATGATATGCTCGGCGTAGGAGCAGTTGTAGTTCTGAACGAATACCACTTTCAGCTTGTCGGCCACGGTGGGGTCGTTGTTGATCATCTTCGCGACCCGGTTGATATAGCGGATGATGGCCTTGGCACGGGCGTAGCCGGGGGCGGACTTGGCGCCGAAGAGGTAAACCGTGGGATGGAAGTCCGGCAGACGGCCCTCCTTCAGGCGGAAGTAGATGTCCACAATGGACAGAATGTTCATCAGCTGGCGCTTGTACTCGTGCAGACGCTTGACCTGCACGTCGAAGATGAAGTCGGGGTTCAGCGTCACGCCCTCGTGTTTGGCGATGACGGCGCACAGCTGCTCCTTCTTCAGGTGCTTGATATCGTTGAACTCCACCACGGTCTCGTCGTAAATCTGATTTTTCAGCTCGCCGATGAGGTCGAGGTTCTTCAGGAAGTCGCCGCCCACCTTTTCCCGCAGCATGGCGGTCAGTTCGGGGTTGCACAGACCCAGCCAGCGGCGGGGGGTGATGCCGTTGGTCTTGTTCTGGAACCGCTCGGGGAAGGCGTAGTACCAGTCCTTGAAGCAGTCGTTCTTCAGAATCTGGGTGTGGATCTCCGCCACGCCGTTGATATAGGAGCCGACGTAAATGGACAGGTTCGCCATGTGGGCGGTGTTGTCTTTCACGATGAACAGATCCGGATGCTCCCACTTGAGCTTCTGGTCAATGCGGCAGATGATGTCCACGATCTCGGGAACCACGCTGCGCATCAGATCCAGCGGCCACTTTTCCAGTGCCTCGCCCATGACGGTGTGGTTGGTGTAGGAGAAGGTCTTCTGAGCGACATTGAAGGCGTCGTCAAAGCTCATGCCCTCCAGCATCAGCAGGCGGATCAGCTCGGGGATGGACATGGCGGGATGGGTGTCGTTGAGCTGCACCGCGTAGAACTCGGCGAAGTGGCTCAGATCATCGCCATGGGCAATTTTGAAGGTGCGCAGCATATCCTGCAGGGACGCAGAGGACAGCACATACTGCTGCTTGATGCGCAGACGCTTGCCCTCCCATGTGGAGTCGTTGGGGTACAGGACGCGGGTGATGTCCTCGGCCTTGTTCTTGGCGTCCAGCGCCCGCAGATAGTCCTGATTGTTGAAGGCGTTGAAGTCCAGCTCCTCCTCGGCCTCGCACTGCCACAGGCGCAGTGTGCCCACGTTCTCGGTGCCGTAGCCGATGACGGGAACGTCGTAGGGAACGGCCAGAACGGTATGGTCGGGGAAGTTGACCTTCACGGTGTGGTTATAGCGGCGGAAGGACCAGGGGTCGCCGAACTTTGTCCAGTCGTCGGCGTTCTCCACCTGACTGCCGTCGGCGTCAAAGCTCTGCTTGAACAGACCAAACTTGTAGCGCAGGCCGTAGCCGGACAGGGGAATATCGGTGGAAGCAGCGCTGTCCAGGAAGCAGGCCGCCAGACGGCCAAGACCGCCGTTGCCCAGAGCGTCGTCCTCGATGTCCTCGAGAATCGCCAGATCGACCCCGTGCTCGGCAAACAGCTCCTTCATCTCGTCCAGAATTCCCAGATTAAACAGGTTGGAATACACCAGACGGCCGATCAGGTACTCGGCAGAGATGTAATACGCCTTGCGATTGGGCATACGGGTCTTCTTGGAATGGCTCCAATCGTCGGAAATGGCCATCATAACAGCCTGACCCAGCGCTTCATGCAGCTCCTGAGGGGTCGCCTCCTGCAAAGAAACGTCGTAGGTGTACTTGAGCTGTGCCTCCGTCCATTTCAGGATGTTCAGACAGTTGTTGTTCATGTTAGCTCTCCATTCTTAAAGTGGGTGCGCCGCTGTGGCTTTGTGATACGGTTTCGTCCAGACCAACTTCTGATAGTATATCATATTCCGATCAGCATGTCCAGTTGAAACCGACCCGAAAACGGCAAACAGGAAACTTTTTGCCGGCATCCGTCTGAGCGTGGGTACTCCGGACGAAATCCGGGGGAAGACGCCCCTGCGGCGGTGGAAAAACGGCAGTTTCGGAAATTTGAAACGTTTCCAATTCTTGCAGATTCCTATTTAGAATAATACTATTTTCCCATTTTGTCAAGTAAAACCGGATGTAATATCAGACATAACATTTTTTTTGCCGGGTTTTATGGATTCTGCCCGTTTTGGAAGGCCCCTATACCCCGCCCCCCGGCAATGTTAAAAGCACGTTCACATTTCGTCTATTTACTTTTCCCCGGAAGAATGGTATAATGAAAAGCCGTAATGGGAAGGAGGCGGTTATTTGAGCCGGTTTTTTGATGAATTAAAGGATTTTTGGAAAAAAGGCGACATATTTCTGCTGATCCTGTGCCTGATCGTGTCCGGCTTTGGCTGCGTTTTCATTGCCAGCGCCACTTCCGCCGACAAGTTTGGCGGCAATCTCCAATATATTATCATTCAGCTGGCGGCTACCGGTCTGGGCGTCATGATGTACGCGCTGGTGTCCTCCATCGATCTGGACTTTCTCTCGGAACACCGGATGGTGATGGTGGCTTTCAACTGTGCGCTGCTTCTCATGCTGATAAGCCCCCTGGGAACCGACCACAACTCCGGTAACCGAAGCTGGATCAACCTGGGCTTTATCAGCGTTCAGCCCGCCGAGGTCTGCAAGATCACCTATGTCGTTATTATGGCGTCGGTCATGTCGGCGCACCAGAACCGAATATCCAGCCTGCCGTCCGTCATGCACATGTGCCTTCACCTGGGACTGCTGGTGGGACTGAACATGGTGCTGTCCGGCGACGCGGGCGTTTCCCTGATCTTCGTGTTTATCTTCATCGGCATGGCCTTCGGCGGCGGTGTCAGCCTGTGGTGGTTCGTCCTGGCCATCGGCCTGATCGTGGCGGCGTTCCCGATCCTGTGGCAGTTCCTCGGCGAGTACCAGCAGAACCGGTTTCTGATTCTGGTTGACGACACCATCGACCCCATGGGCATCAACGAGCGCTATCACTCCATGATGAACCTGCGCTCCCTCACCGGCGGCGGCCTGACGGGACAGGGACTGTTCAACGGCAACCGTACCCAGAGCGGCAGCCTGTTCGCCGGGCACACGGACTATATTTTCTCGTCCATGGGCGAAGAGCTGGGCTTTGTAGGGTGCCTTGCGATCATGATTATGGAAATGGCCATCATCGCCCGGTGCATCTATGTGGGCATACACTGCCAGGACTATATGCGCCGGCTGGTATGCTACGGCGCCGCGTCGGCGCTGATGTTCCAGGTGATGATCAACACCGGTATGTGCATCGGCGTTATGCCCGTTATCGGTCTGACCCTGCCGTTGATCAGCTACGGTGGTTCTTCGGTGGTTACGATCTATGCCATGCTCGGCCTTGTCTCCGGTGCCCACGCGCGACCACAAAGTCTGAGCCATGAACGATACGTACAGCCATACAGGTAAACAAGCCTTATGCGCCCCGTCCTTTTCAGGGCGGGGCGCAAAAAAGAAAAAAGGAAATTCCGGAAAAAGTGGTTGACTTTCCGGAAAAACGTGGTATAATAAGCTCTGCTTCGGTATGGAGGCATAGCTCAGCTGGTTAGAGCGCATGCTTCACACGCATGAGGTCACAGGTTCGAGTCCTGTTGTCTCCACCAGGTATAATATAGAGGATTTGTGTAACGGTAGCACACCGGACTCTGACTCCGTTTGCGGGGGTTCGAATCCCTCATCCTCTGCCAGGTCCACTGTAGTCGCAAGATTACAGTGGACTTTTTTGCATCAAGGGCGCTCCGCTTTCATCGGAGCGCCCTTGATGCTTTATTTGATTGTCGCGCTGTTGTTCAGCAGCAGCGTGCTGTAGAGGAACAGCACGTCCTGACCGTGAAAGTCAAGGAATTGCCCCAGATAGTTGCTTCGGATGTACCGAAGGTCTACCAGCGTCACTCTGGCGTAGTCGTTTACCAGCAGCGGAACGAGGCTGCTTCCGAAGGAATCCCGGAATACAATCAGCTCCCGGTCAGTGGCCGCGTTGGGGTTTTCGATGGTCAGCAGACTCCGGGCACCGGAGAGATACACGTCGTACAGATCTCTGCTGTCCAGCTTGGTCATGTCGTAGACAGCGGCGGTCTCCCCCGTTTCGTAATCGTACACCCGGCAGTCGTCCAGCAGGTCGCTTTTCAGCAGGTACATGGTGTCCGGCTGCATAGGCAGCGCTGCCTGACCGTAGTACACGCCGTAGAAGGGCTTTTCCAGCGGGATGACGGTGTAATCCTCCTGCCGGGGAGAGGACACCCCCAGTGCCTGACACAGCGCCTGTGCCGCCGGGAGCAGACGTTCCTGCCGCCAATGGGTATCGGTGCGGTAATAGTCCTGAATGGACAGGCTGTCCGTCAGGCGGATGGGAGACGCCCAGGGCATTCCGCCCTCCACCATGGCAAAGAGCCGGTCATAGTCCATGGACAGCTGCCCGGCGGACTGCGCCAGATAGTAGCCCTTGTCCGGGACGATGGCAAGATAAATTTGGGAATCGGTGGAGGAAAGATAGGTTTCGTATACGCTGCTGAACCGCTCCAGTGCGTGGTTGACCGAGGCTTCGCTCAGGGGATATTCCTGTGCCGCAGCATAGCCTTGGGAGATATAAATGCCGCTTTTGTCGCTTTGCCGCAGGACGAAGCGGTGGAACAGGGACTTCGCCTCGCGGAAAGTATCCCGCAGGGGGAACTGATCCAGGCTGGCATCCTCAAAATCCGCCATGAAGCTGCCGTCCAGCAGTTTTTTCCCCTGAATGGCGGGCTTCTGCGCCAGCTGGCGGCGCTCCGCGACGGAAATGTCCCGGCTGGGCGCCAGCCACGCCCACACAGCCAGCACCGCCCAGACGGCCGCAACAATGATTGCGCAAATTCGATTTTTCATACTGCAGCCCCCTTAAAACCGGAAATACAGGAACGGGCTGAAGGAGCCGTCCACCAGATAGGCCGTGCAGACGATCAGCAGCGCCAGCATTGCCGCGGCTTCCAGCACGACGCCCGCCTTCGTTCCGTCCATGCGCCGCGCCGCGTTTTTCACCACCGGCGTGGAGCCGAGAATGCCCAGCACGAACAGGACGGCGTAGCTTTTGAGATAATACAGCGTTTCGGCGGAGGTCAGGCTCAGGCTGCCGAAGCCGAACAGTCCGGCAAAGTCCTGCCCCGCCTGGGCAAGACTGTCCGCGTTGAACAGGACGAAACTGAGGACTACCGCCAGCAGCACATAGCCATGGCGCAGGACGCCCGGCAGCCTTTGCAGGACGGGAATCCACTTTTCCGCCAGCAGCAGCGCGGCAAACAGCAGCCCCCACAGCACGAAATTCCACGCCGCGCCGTGCCACAGCCCCGTAAGCATCCACACGGTGAGGATGTTCAGAACCCACCGCCAGCGGCTGACCCGGCTGCCGCCCATGGGGATATACACATAGTCCCGGAACCAGCTGCCAAGGCTGATATGCCACCGCCGCCAGAACTCCGTGACGCTTCTGGAGAGATAGGGATAGTTAAAATTCTCTACAAAATGGAACCCCAGCACCCGCCCCAGGCCGATGGCCATGTCGGAATAGCCGGAAAAGTCGAAGTAAATGTTCAGGGCAAAGGCCACGGCGTACATCCAGTAAAACAGGACGGATTTTTCGCCGCTCTGTCGGAACAGCCGGATCAGCAGGGCAAAGTTATCCGCAAGGATGACCTTTTTCCCCAGCCCTACCAGAAACCGCCGCAGACCCACCGCCGCGTTTTCCCAGCTGTGCTCCCGGTGTTCCAGCTCCCGGGCGATATCCGCGTACCGGACGATGGGGCCTGCAATCAGCTGGGGGAACAGGGCGACGTATGCGCCGAAGTTGATCAGATTTTTCTGCGCCGGGACGCTGCCGCGATAGACGTCGATGGTGTAGCTCAGGCACTGGAAGGTGTAAAAGCTGATGCCGACGGGCAGCGCAAGATGAAGCAGCGGAATTTTCAGGCCGGTGACGGCGTTCAGACTGCCGATGAAGAAGTCCGCGTACTTGAAAACCCCCAGCAGCCCCACGCTGATGACGATGGACGCCAGCAGCCAGCGCTTTTTCCGCTTCCGGGAGCGTTCGATGCCCAGGCCGCAGACGTAGCACAGCACGATGGTGAACACCATCAGGGGCAGCAGCCGCAGCTCCCCCCAGCCGTAAAAAATCAGGCTGGCAAGGAGCAGAACGGCGTTTTTCCCCTTCCGGGGCGTGAGAAAATACACCGCCAGCACCGCCGGGAGGAAATAATATAGGAAGGGAATGCTTGAAAAAACCATAGGCGTGTTCGCTCCTGAGAACTCTTATAAAAATGGCAGCGATTCCATCGCTGCCATTTGGGAAACTTTAAATCACAAATTCGGGTTCGCCGACGACCTTGCCGAAGGCGTCCACAAAGGACTGGGCGGTGAGGTCGTAGCTGGTGTCCAGCATAATGAGCATCACCACGTCACGGTAGCCGGTGACCAGCATGTCGTCCGCTTCCACGCAGACCCACTTGCGGGGGTTGATGCCGGACTTCATGGCTTCGGCGACGGACTTGATGTCCTCGCCCGGGGCGACCCGCACCATGACCATGGAAAAGGCGATGGAGCCGATCATCGGCTCGAACACCGCGGCCTCCGTCAGCACGCCGGCGTTATCCAGACCGGTGCTGCTCTTGATGGCCCACTGCCCTTCCTCGCTGGTGTCGGTGAGGTCGATGGTCTCGACGCCGCCGTCGAACTCCACCGGCTGCTGGGCAACGATTTCGTTCAGCAGTTCCTCCATGGTTCCCTCCACCTTGTCGGGGGAGGTGGTTTCCGTGGGCTTGGATCCGGCACAGCCGGAAAGCAGGGACAGCGCCATGGCTGCCGCCAGAATTGCAGTTAAAACTTTTTTCATGTTTCATTTCCTCCTGAAATTATTTCGGGTAAATCGTTTCTTCCAATAAGCATGCCCCAAAAACAGCAGGAGCATACCGGCGGCCGCGCCGCAGCTGTCAATGCACACGTCCCGGATGCCGGGGCTGCGGCCGGGGACGAAGATCTGGATGGTCTCGTCGATGCAGGCAGCGGCCACGCCCAGGGCGAACGCCGGAAGCCGCTTTTTTCCCAGCATCCCGAACAGCCAGCCAAGCAGCAGTCCCAACGCGCCAAATTCGGCAAAATGGGCGCACTTTCGCAGCAGGCCGTCGCCGCCGGAGGGAACCGCTTCGCCGGGAGTGAACACGCCGTCCAGCAGCGCCTTCAGCGTGCCGCTGATCTGTCCGGAGACTTCCGCCGGGAGCAGGGAATTGCCCCAGATAAAGACCAGATTGCAAAGCAGAAGCACAGTACACAGCGTCATGCGGCGCTTTGTGCGCTTCACGCCAGAACCCCCAGATGCTCCAGCAGGATCTTCACGCCCAGCAGAATCAGAATGACGCCGCCGGCAAACTCGGCCTTTTTCTCATACCGGCTGCCGAACACGTTGCCGATCTTCACGCCCAGAGCGGACAGCAGGCAGGTGCAGATGCCGATAAACGCCGCCGCCAGCCAGATGTTCACGCTGCCGACCATGGCAAGGGAAATGCCGACGGCCAGCGCGTCTATGGAAGTCGCCACGGCCATGAGAAACATGGTCCTGACGGACAGGTCGGCGTCCTTTTCCGGGTCGTCGCCGGATTCGTCTTCCTTCTCCAGCGCTTCCTTCAGCATGTTGATGCCGATGATGACCAGCAGACCGAAGGCAACCCAGTGGTCGAACGCTTCAATGGCTTCGGCAAACAGCGAGCCAAGGAAAAAGCCGGTCACGGGCATCAGCATCTGGAAGCCGCCGAACCAGAGGCCGCAGGTCGCCTCCGCCTTCAGCGTTGCCTTTTTCATGGCAAGACCCTTGCATACGGATACCGCGAAGGCGTCCATACTCAGCCCCACCGCCAGCAAGAACAGTTCTCCGATTCCCATAAAAAATCCTCCGTACTGAATACAAGTCAGCACAGAAGACGCGAAGAGACTGTGCCGGCCTGCAAAAGTCTCGTCATTTCAGGCTGAACCGGGGCCTCACCAGTATGTCGATTCAGTCCCGCGTTGTGCGCCGACCACTCCCTCTTCACGGCGCATTATAACAAAGATTCCTCCGCTCGTCAAGGCGAAGCGGAGGAATACACAGTTATTTTACAAATGGCTCATTGCCCATTCCACGACCAGCACCGCGGCGCTGCTGCTGAGGGCGACCACGATCAGACTCTTGCCCCGGTAGGCCAGAATCACCGCTACCACCAGCGCCGCCGCGCCGCTTAAGATAGAAGCGGTGCTGCTGAGGATGGAGGGGAACGTCATGGCCGTCAGGCAGCAATAGGGAACGTAGTACAAAAAAGAGCGCAAAAAACGGCTCCTAATGGGCTTGCGGAAGATCGTCATGGGCAGGACGCGGATGAGGTAGGTCGTCAGCGCCATGGCGAGGATGTACAGATAAATGTTCATGCCGCTTCCCCCTCTTCCTTCACCGGGAACAGCGCGGCGCAGATGGCGGCGGCTGCCACGGTGCAGATCACGATGGACAGTCCCGGGGAAACGGTTTTCAGCCCCGGTGTCCAGGAAAACAGGCTGCTGAAGATCAGCGCCAGCACCACCGCGACAAAAATGTCCCGGTTCTTCTTCGCGGGGGGCACCACGATGGCGATGAACATGCCGTAGAGCATGACCCCCAGCGCCGTCCGGATGGAGAGCGGCAGGATCGACCCGGCCAGTGCGCCGCACAGCGTCCCCAGCGTCCAGCCGATAAAGGGCAGCGTCCCCAGCCCCAGCAGGAACGGCACCGTCAGGGGTGCTTCCCGCGCCATGGCGAGGGCGAAAATTTCATCCGTATTGAAAAACGCGATCAGAAGCCGGGGCAGCAGGCCGATCTTCTCGCCCATCCGCTGGCTCAGCGCCAGACTCATCAGGGCGTAGCGGCTGTTGATGACCAGCTGCGTCAGCACCATTTCCCACAGCGTGGCGGCGGCGACGATGAGGGTCAGCCCCGCGAACTGCCCCGCGCTTGTCAGATTCGTGGCGGAGATCAGCACCGCGTCCAGCGTTTTCAAGCCCTGAGACACGGCCATAGCACCGAAGCCGAAGCTCACCGAAAAATATCCCATCCCCACAGGCAATCCACGGTTGACGCCCACGCGGTATTCATTGTTGTTCATAAATAACACTTCTCTATGTCTCTTTTTTCCGGCAAACGCCGCCGGATGGTTAGCTGCGGACGCCCTGATATTCCATCAGCTCCAGAACGTCCTGTCCCCGTTTGGTCAGCGCCATGCTGCCCCGGACGGGACTGGCGTCATAGGCGGGGGTATGGTAATCTTTCAGGGGCTTGTCATAGTCAAGGGAAATCAGGCCCTTTTTCTCCAGAATTTGCAGCAGAAGCTCTTTTCCCGGCTCCTCCGGGAAAACCGGCGCTTCCTTTTCCTGAATCACCGGCAGAAAGGCGCACTCTCCCAGCCGGTGCAGAAAGCCGATCTCTTCTTCCGTAAGCTCCAGCTCCAGACCGCACCCGGAGCAGCCGCCGCAGGATTCACATTTGCCCATATTCGGTGTCCTCCTTTTTCTTTCAGGGTATCATAGCAGATGGGCGGCGAAATGTCAAATTGTCCGCACGCTCGACGCGCCCCTTGCGCTTTTTTCAAAATTAGGGTATACTATAGGCACAGAAAAATACCAAGGAGGAATTGTTATGTCCGTCATGCACATTACGAAGGCCAATTACGACGAGCTGGTGAAAAACAGCGATAAGCCCGTGCTGCTGGATTTCTGGGCGCCATGGTGCGGCCCGTGCCGGATGGTCGGCCCCATTGTGGAGGAGATCGCTCAGGAGCGGGAGGATATCGCCGTGGGCAAGATCAACGTGGACGAGGAAGTGGAGCTTGCCATGGAATTCGGCGTTGCCAGCATCCCCACGCTGGTGGTCGTGGAACGCGGCAAGGTCATGAACAAGGCCATCGGCTACATGCCGAAGGCAGAGATTGAGGAACTGCTGGGCTGACACGGCAGAACCCATAGGAACGTTCAGGCGGCGCTTTTAAGCGCCGCCTGAATTTTTTACTTTTTGTGCTGGTAATAGTACTGCTTGATGGCTTGGAACGACTCGTCGCTGATGACGTGCTCGATCCGGCACGCATCGTCGGTGGCGGTCTTTTCGTCCACACCCAGACGGATCAGCAGCTCCGAGAGCACCGTGTGGCGCTCGTAGATGGTTTCCGCCAGTTTTTTCCCGGAATCCGTCAGCGTGATCGCGCCGTCTTTTTCCATGAGGATATACCCGCCCTCCCGGAGAATGCCCATCGCGCGGGAAACGCTGGGCTTGGAATACCCAAGATATTCGCTGACGTCAATGGAGCGGACATACCCGCTTTTCTTCGCCAAAACCAGTATAGCCTCAAGATACATTTCACCCGATTCCCGGACAGTCATTCGGCTCATCTCCTTTTTATAAGGATATCACACTTTCCCGCTAAATGCAAGCGGCGGATTTCCGGGAAAAGGGAAGTCCCATGGGACGTTCGGGGCGAACTGTGAAATGTTCACAAACTTTCGCCGGTTTTTTCTACGTTTTGCCGAGGTGCTTCTGCTCATTTTCGGTTGATGGCCAGCAGGACGGCGCCAAAATACTTGCGTTTGCGGAGGAACTCCGCAAGGCTGCTGCCGTAATTGTCCGCGCCGGTGGAGTTGCGGTAGGTGTTGTAGCCGATGAAGCCCTTCTCCGTGTGGTGCAGCGCTGCGAAATGGGCGCCCAGGCGGCACTTGCTCCGCCAGTGGTAGAACAGGATGCAGGCGTCCGCGTTTTTTGCCGCCTCGTCGAAGCGTTTGGTGTCCACGACGATCTTCACGGGGAAGCCCCACTTCCGGAAGCACACCGCAGGCCCCCAGAAGGAGGTGCCGGTGTTGCCGTGGATCAGGGGCAGCTGCCATTCGTAGTAGCGGATCAGCGCCGGGATGTCCGTTTTGTACCCCAGAATTTGCAGGGCGTTCCAGGTGGCGACCCATCCGCAGCCCACGTCCGCCGAGGCACGCAGGCCGTAGCGGTACTGCTCCTTGGGGATATCGTGCTGGTTGTAGATAAAATCGTTCATAGCTGATGCTCCGTGACCGGGTGCTCCGCAATGTAATCGTCCAGAATGCCCGCCGCAGTCATGACCATATGGGCGCAGGGACGGGTCTTGTAAAATTCCGCTGTGCGGGGCGTGGGATTGGGGTCGGAGGGCGGGTTGCTCAGAATTTCCCGGCAGATAATGCTGCCGATCTTCTCCCGGAACTGCCCCGCAAGGTTCTGCACCAGCCGGTAATGGGCTTTTTTGTTCACGTCGTTCTCGCCGGGGTCGTCATAGCCGTACAGAAGCCCCGCCACCATCAGCATCCCGCTGACCGCACCGCAGACCTCCCGCATCCGCCCCATGCCGCCGCCGAAGGAGGACGCCAGCTTCGCCGCGAAGCTCTTTTCAAGCCCCGTTACGTCGCTGAAGGCTTCCAGCACCGCCTGAGCGCAGTTGCAGTCGGATAAAAAGAGTTCTGCCGCCAATTCCCTGTGATCCATCGCTGTTTCCTCCGTATATTTGATAGAACCAGTTTACCGGGAGAAGGGGCAAATGTCAAGCCGGGATTCGCGCACAGATGGGCGACATGTGCCGGATTCGCCGAAATGGAATGGTAGGGTTCGCTTCTGATTTGGAAGATTATACAAAAAACGCGGATGCACCGAAAAAGCTATTGACAATCGGAAACCGCGATGCTAGGATACACTCAAAATTGAATCGCTTGATAGAGGCGCGGTACTCATCAGTACCCTCCGGCAAGGTCGTGCAGCCGCCGAAGGAGAAAGGGATCACCGCCGAAGTGTGGGAAATCTGCCCGGGTTTTTCATACTGGGTCGTCAGAGAACATCTGCCGGACTGTCACAAAAAATCTTTGTGAAGCGCTATCATTGGCTGTTCGGATCATCCTTTTTCTTGTTTGGGTTTTCCGCATTTCCATGGACCGCTTTCCAAAGCGGTTCATTTTTTAATGCAAAAAAGAAAGGTCGATCCCAAAATGAAGAAGTTCGTATCCGTTATCCTGTCCCTGCTCATGGTCCTGTCCATGACCGCCTGTGGAAGCTCTGCTTCCGACGCTCCCGCCGCTTCCGCCGCACCCACTGCGGCCAGTTCCGTGGTTCTCTCCGGCGTGGAGGACGGCGTGCTCACCGTGGGCATGGAGTGTGCCTACGCCCCCTACAACTGGACCCAGATGGACGACTCCAACGGCGCCGTCCCTATCGCCAACAACCCCGGCGCTTACGCCAACGGCTATGACGTCATGATCGCCAAGAAGATCTGCGAGGCCAACGGCTGGGAGCTGGAGATTATGGCCATCGGCTGGGACGGTCTGGTTCCCGCGCTGAACGCCGGTCAGCTGGACGCCGTCATTGCCGGTCAGTCCATGACCGAGACGCGGCTTCAGGAAGTTGACATGGCAGGCCCTTACTTCTACGCTTCCATCGTCTGCGTCACCCGGAAGGATAGCCCCTTGGCCTCCGCCACCGGCATTTCCCAGCTTTCCGGCTCCTGCACCGCTCAGACCGGCACCATCTGGTATGACACCTGCCTGCCCCAGATCGAGGGCGCGCAGCTGATGCCCGCTTCCGAAACGGCTCCGGCCATGGTCATGGCCGTCACCTCCGGCACTGTGGATTACATCTGCACCGATATGCCCACCGCTATGGGCGCCTGCGCCACCTACGACAATCTGGTGATTCTGGACTTCTCCGGAAGCGAGGACAATTTTCAGGTAGACGCCGGTGAAATCAACATCGGTATCTCCGTGGTCAAGGGCAACACCACCTTGCTGGACGCCATGAATGCGGTCCTCAGCGGAATGACCGTGGAGGACATGAACCAGATCATGAACGAGGCGATTGCCGTTCAGCCCGCGATCTGAGGTGCCTCATGGATAAGCTTGCAAAACTCACGACCGACATCGGAAAGCTCTGGGAAACCTACTCCGGCGCTTATTTTACCGGCATCCGGAACACGCTGGTTCTGGCGGTGGTCGCGACCCTGATCGGCTGCGTGATCGGCCTGCTGTGCGGCATTCTCAACACCATTCCCTACACCCGGCAGGACCCACCGGTCAAGCGCTTCTTCCTGAAGCTGCTGCGAGCGCTGATCCGGATTTACGTGGAGGTGTTCCGGGGAACGCCCATGGTCTTACAGGCGGTGTTCATCTTCTACGGCCTGCCCTACTTCACCGACGGCGCGGTGGCCTTCAAGGGAATGGGCGGCATCTGGGTGGCAGCCATCATCGTGGTGTCCATCAACACCGGCGCGTACATGGCCGAATCCGTCCGGGGCGGCATTATTTCCATTGACCCCGGCCAGACCGAGGGCGCGAAGGCCATCGGTATGACCCATGTGCAGACCATGGTGAACGTCATCATGCCTCAGGCGCTGCGGAACATCATCCCCCAGATCGGCAACAACTTTATTATCAACATCAAGGACACCTCCGTGATGTTCGTCATCGGCTTTGTGGAGTTCTTTGCTACCCACCGGAACATTGTGGGCGTCAATCTGCTGTATTTTCCCTCGGCGGTGATCGAGATGGCGGGGTATCTGATGCTGACGCTGGCGGCGTCCTTCCTGCTGCGCCTGCTGGAAAAGCGGCTGGACGGCAGCGACAATTATGAGCTGGTCAGTACGGACTCTTTGGCCATGAGCGCCGGTACCTATTCCCACCCCAGCCGCAAGACGCCCTTCGACGAGCGCAGCGGCGAGTTTGGTTCCGGAAGACCGAAAGGAGATTACTAATATGGAAGACGTGATTTTACAGGTCAACCACCTTTCCAAGTCTTTTGGAAGCCACGAGGTGCTCCGGGACATTGACTTTACCGTAGCCAAAGGCGACGTGACCTCCATCATCGGCGCTTCCGGCTCCGGAAAAAGCACGCTGCTTCGGTGCATCAACCTGCTGGAAACGCCATCCTCCGGCGAGGTCTGCTACCACGGCAAGAACGTGGCTGGGCGGGGCGTCAACGCGGCGGCCTACCGCGCCCATGTGGGTATGGTGTTTCAGTCCTTCAATCTGTTCAACAATATGACGGTGCTGGAAAACTGCGTGGTCGGTCAGGTGAAGGTGCTGAAGCGGAGCCGTGAGGAAGCCCGGGCTCACGCGATGACCTATCTGGAAAAGGTGGGCATGGCGCCCTACATCAACGCCAAGCCCCGACAGATCTCCGGAGGCCAGAAGCAGCGGGTAGCCATTGCCCGGGCGCTGGCTATGGATCCGGAGGTGCTGCTGTTCGACGAACCCACCTCCGCGCTGGACCCGGAGATGGTGGGCGAGGTGCTGAACGTCATGCGGTCTCTTGCGCGGGAAGGGATGACCATGCTGGTGGTGACCCACGAGATGGCCTTTGCGCGGGACGTGAGCAATCATGTGGTGTTTATGAGTCAGGGCGTCATCTGTGAGGAAGGCGTACCCTCCGAAGTGTTTGGAAAC
>ERZ1026931.29-NODE-29-length-67091-cov-9.814488_pt1 | contig 67091 bp, 66 predicted proteins | sample MGYA00519253_ERZ1026931 | MGnify/ENA primary metagenome ERZ1026931 (study PRJEB26926, sample SAMN06164831) | human gut metagenome | biome: ENVO:00009003; feature: ENVO:2100002; material: ENVO:00002003 | host: Homo sapiens | place: USA | collected 2012 ... | reverse complement strand
CTACACTTATGCGATCGTCGGCAGCGTCAGATGTGTATAAGAGACAGGTGCCTACGCCCGGCAGAAACAGTTTATCGGCGCGCAGCACTACGTCTGGATCGCGGCTGACAACCGGGTCGTATCCGTGGCGCGAGACGGCGGATTTTACCGAGTGCAGGTTGGCGCAACCGGTGTCCAGAATCACCACGTCCATTACAGCACCCCTTTTGAGGAGGGGAGCGTGTCGCCTTCTACGCGGATCGCCTGACGCAGCGTACGGCCAAAGGCTTTAAACAGGCTTTCCACACGGTGGTGGTCATTTTTGCCTTTGGTTTTCAGGTGCAGGGTGACGCCCATAGTGTAAGAGAGTGAACGGAAGAAGTGTTCGATCATCTCCGTGCTCAAATCGCCAACGCGCTGGTAGGTAAACTCCGCGCGGTACTCCAGGTGTGGACGCCCGGAAATATCCAGCGCGCAACGCGCCAGGCACTCGTCCATCGGCAGTACAAAACCAAAACGGTTGATGCCGCGTTTATCGCCTAATGCCAGCTTTAAGGCTTCGCCCAGCGCCAGACCGGTATCTTCAACGGTGTGGTGATCGTCTATATACAGATCGCCCTTGACGGCTATCTCCATGCGAAAACCGCCGTGGGTGGCGATTTGATCCAGCATGTGGTCAAAGAAGCCAACGCCGGTATTAATTTTGCTGCGGCCTTCGCGGTCCAGCCAGACTTTGACGTCAATCTGCGTTTCTTTAGTATTACGCTCAACGTGTGCGTAGCGGTCACGTTTGGTCAGCTGCTCGCCGATCATCGCCCAGTTCAGGGTGTCGCGATGGTAACGCAATCCGCTAATGCCCATGTTTTCCGCGAGCTGAATATCGGTCGCCCGGTCGCCAATGACGTAGCTGTTCGCCATATCCATGGCCTGTCCAACCAGATACTGTTCAACCAGCTTCACTTTTGGCTTACGGCAATCGCACTCGTCCGCTGGCAGGTGCGGGCAGATCAGTACCTCATCAAATGTCACGCCCTGAGAGGTGAAAATTTGCATCATCAGGTTATGCGGACCGTCAAAATCAGCCTGCGGGAAACTCTGGGTTCCGAGTCCATCCTGGTTAGTGATCATAACCAGCTTAAAACCTGCTTTTTGCAGTTTCAGCAAAACGGGAACAACTTCCGGCTCGAAGGCGAGTTTGTCAAAGCGATCGACCTGAAAGTCACTTGGCGGTTCGGAAATCAGGGTTCCATCACGATCAATAAAAAGATACTTCTGGCTCATACTTGCTCCGCACGTAAGGCGTCAATGACGCGCTGGCTCTCTTCACGGGTTCCGACAGTAATTCGCAGGCATCCGCTTAACGAAGGTTGTTTATTCTGATCTCGTAAGATAATGCCCTGATCCCACAAAGATTTAAATACGCTGCTTGATGCGGTAAAGCGCGCCAGAACATAGTTGGTTTCCGAATCGAAAACCTGTTCTACACAGCGAATTGTTTTCAGGTTACCTACCAGATACTGACGCTCTTCCAGGATCTGCTCTACGCGTTTACGCATGGCGGAAATCCCTTGCGGCGTCAGCGCCTGGGCGGCGATATCTGCCACCGGCGTAGAGAGTGGGTAAGGGGCAATCACCTTTAACAGCAGATTGATAACCTCTTCATTCGCCAGCGTAAACCCGCAGCGTAAACCAGCGAGCGCAAACGCTTTGGACAACGTGCGTAATATCACCAGATGCGGATACTCAGACAGCCAGCCCGCCAGCGTGGCCTGCGGGCAAAACTCAATATAGGCTTCATCAGCGACCACAATAGCTTTACCCTGTGCCATTTCGAGCAGTGAACGCAGATCCTGCGGGTTAATCAGCTGGCCGGTTGGGTTATTAGGGCTGCATACGTAGACCACCTTCACACCATCAAGCTTGTCCGCGATGCCTTGCAAATCCAGTTGCCAGTTATCAAGGGTCGGAACGGTGCGGCATTCGACGCCAATCGTTTCGGCACTGACGCTGTACATGCCGTAAGTCGGCGGGCAGTAGAGAATGGCATCTTTACCGGGTTCACAAAACGCGCGCACCAGCAGTTCGATCCCTTCATCTGCGCCGCGGCTGACCAGCACCTGCTCCGGTTTGACGCCAGCATACTGCGCGTAATTCTCAATCACCGCTTTCGGCTGGCATTCCGGGTAGCGGTTCAGCGTTTGCTGACTGAGCTGGAACTCCACGGCAGTGGGGTATTCATTCGCGTTGAGCCAGACATCGCCATTACCGCCGAGACGACGGGCAGACAGATAGGGCGTTAACTCGCGAACATTCTTACGGGCTAAATCAGTGACGCTGAGAAAGTTGTCAGTGCTCATGCTTGCTCCTTCAAGGCGTTAACGCGCAGGGTGACGGCATTTTTGTGGGCAGTCAGTCGTTCAGCGGCCGCCAGTGTTTCAATGGTTGAGGCCAGGGCAGAGAAACCTTGTGGGGTTAACTCCTGTACGGTCATCCGTTTCTGGAAATCAGCCAGCCCAAGGCTTGAGCAGGTCGCGGTATAGCCGTAGGTCGGAAGAACGTGGTTGGTGCCAGAAGCATAGTCGCCTGCGGATTCCGGCGACCAGTCGCCGAGGAACACCGAACCGGCGCTGGTGATCTCATCAACCAGTTCACGCGCGTTGCGGGTCTGAATAATCAGGTGTTCCGGACCGTAGGCGTTAGAAATGGCCACGCACTGCGCCAGATCTTTGGCGATAATCAGCCGACTGGCACTGAGAGCCTGGCGGGCGGTCTCTGCGCGGGAAAGCTCAGCAAGCTGGCGCTCAACGGCTTTGGCAACGCCTTCGGCAAGCGTAGCGTCTGGCGTCAGAAGGATAACCTGCGAGTCGGGGCCGTGTTCTGCCTGAGAAAGCAGGTCAGAGGCAACAAAGTCCGGCGTCGCACCGCTGTCGGCGATAACCAGCACTTCGGACGGGCCAGCAGGCATGTCGATGGCCGCGCCGTCAAGACGCTGGCTGACCTGGCGTTTGGCTTCGGTCACATACGCATTGCCCGGCCCGAAGATTTTATCGACCTTAGGAATAGATTCGGTGCCCAGCGCCAGCGCGGCAATGGCCTGTGCGCCGCCTACGTTAAATACCTCTTTTACACCACACAACTGCGCGGCGTAGAGGATTTCATCGGCAATCGGCGGCGGTGAGCACAGCACCACTTTTTTGCAGCCGGCGATGCGCGCCGGGGTCGCCAGCATTAATACGGTAGAGAACAGCGGTGCCGAACCTCCAGGAATATATAGGCCCACGGAAGCGATAGGGCGGGTAACCTGCTGGCAACGTACGCCCGGCTGGGTTTCGATATCCACCGGCGGCAGGATCTGCGCGGTGTGGAAAGTATCAATATTACGCACCGCCGCCTGCATAGCTTGTTTCAGTTCGTCGCTCAGGCGACTGCTGGCTTGCTGGATTTCTTCCTCGGTGACGCGCAGCGCGCCGACCTCGGTTTTATCAAACTTCGCGCTGTATTCACGCAGCGCCCGATCGCCGTTATTTTTGACGTTCTCAAGAATTTCGGCCACCGTACGGCTGATGCTGTCAGAGGCGGAAATCGCCGGGCGCATCAGCAGTTCGCGCTGCTGCTCGGGGCTACAGCTATTCCAGTCAATCAGGGTATTGAAGCTCATGGTCGTTACTCCATCATCTTCTCAATCGGCAGTACCAGAATTGAGCTGGCACCAAGCGCTTTCAGTTTTTCCATTGTTTCCCAGAACAGGGTTTCGCTGCTGACCATGTGCATGGCAACACGCTGCTGGTCGCCCGCCAGTGGCAGAATGGTAGGGCGCTCAGCGCCAGGCAGCAGGGCGATGACCTCGTCCAGACGTTCGCTCGGCGCGTGCATCATGATGTATTTGGATTCGCGTGCCTGAATAACCCCCTGGATACGGGTCAGCAGTTTGTCGATCAGTTGTTGCTTGGCGTCGGCCATTTCGCCGTCGCGCTGAATCAGACAGGCTTTAGAGCGGTAAATGACTTCCACTTCACGCAGACCGTTGGCTTCAAGCGTTGCACCGGTGGACACCAGATCGCAAATCGCATCAGCAAGGCCCGCGCGGGGAGCGACTTCTACTGAGCCGTTTAACAGACAGGATTTAAACGACACCCCTTTTTGATCGAGATAGCGTTTGAGCAGGTGCGGGTAAGAGGTCGCGATACGTTTACCGTTCAGTGCTGCCGGGCCATCCCAGGCTTCATCAACCGGGGTAGCCAGCGAAAGACGGCAGCCGCCGAAGTCCAGACGGCGCAGGGTAAAATAGCGAGGGTCTTCACCCTGGGCCCGGCGGTTGAGCAGTTCCTCTTCCAGAACGTTCTCCCCGATGATGCCGAGGTCAACGACGCCGTCCATCACCAGACCTGGGATATCGTCATCACGCACGCGCAGAATATCGATCGGCATGTTCTCCGCCATCGCAATCAGGCGCTGGGTGTGAAGATTAATTTTAATGCCGCAACGGGCCAGCAATTCGCGTGAATCATCGCTTAAACGGCCTGATTTCTGCATAGCTATGCGTAAACGGGTGTTGTCTAACATTCTTTATTCCTCGTTATCCTGTCTGAATCAGTTTGGGTCACGCACAAAAAAAAGCCCCCGGAAGAAATCTTCCGGGGGCTTTCTCATACGCTCATGCACCGCTGGAAGATTTAAATGTCTCCCAGCACACATCGCCTGAAAGACTAGTCAGGATGATGGTGATGATGGTGTTTGAATTGAGCGCGTGTCATAAATTTTCTCGATGAATGTTTATTCATTTGATGTCTTTTAACCTAAACCACTTTAGCTACAGAAAGCAAGGGCTTTTTTTGATCATTAATTCATTTCATATTGATACTATGAATTGTCAGCCACCGTGGGCTGGCGTAGCCTTGCGTTATAGGCCAAAAGTCAGGAGAGAAGGCATGAAAAAGGTCGCAATTGTCGGGTTAGGTTGGTTAGGCATGCCGTTAGCCATGTCGCTGGCGGCGAGAGGATGGCAGGTTACCGGCAGCAAAACCACATTGGATGGGGTGGAAGCGGCCCGCATGAGCGGTATCGAGAGCTACTCGCTGCGCCTGGAACCTGAACTGGTCTGTGAGGCTGACGATCTCGATGCACTGATGGACGCCGATGCGCTGGTTATTACGCTGCCTGCACGCCGTAGCGGTCCTGGGGAGGAATTTTACCTGCAGGCAATGCAGGAACTGGTCGACAGCGCGCTGGCGTATCGCATCCCACGAATTATTTTTACCAGTTCGACGTCAGTCTATGGTGACGTTCAAGGCACAGTGAAAGAGGGAACGGCGCGTAATCCGGTCACGGCGAGCGGTCGCGTTCTGAAAGAACTTGAAGACTGGATGCACAATTTGCCAGGTACGTCGGTGGATATTTTGCGTCTGGCCGGGTTGGTCGGTCCGGGAAGGCATCCTGGTCGCTTCTTCGCTGGCAAGACGGCACCAGACGGACATCATGGTGTCAATCTGGTGCATCTGGACGATGTGGTTTCTGCCATCACGTTACTGCTGCAAGCGCCTAAAGGGGGACACATCTATAATATATGTGCGCCTATGCATCCGGCGCGTAACGTGTTCTATCCGCAGATGGCCCGCCAGTTGGGGATGGAGCCGCCGGAATTTCGCGGCGGAACAGATAACGGTAAAGGTAAAGTCATTGATGGCAACCGTATTTGTAATGAGCTTGGGTTTGAGTACCAGTATCCTGATCCGCTGGTGATGCCGATGGAGTGACAAGCCAGCAGAGTGCCGCTGTATACCGCCAGGGGGCGAGTATGAAACCACTGCTGGACGTTCTTATCATCCTCGATGCATTAGAAAAAGAGGGCAGTTTCGCGGCGGCGTCGGCAAAATTGTTTAAGACGCCGTCTGCACTTAGCTACACCGTCCATAAGCTGGAAAGCGATCTTAATATTCAGCTGCTCGATCGCAGCGGACACCGGGCTAAGTTCACCCGCACCGGGCAGATGCTGCTGGAAAAGGGGCGGGAGGTGCTGCACACCGTCCGTGAACTCGAAAAACAGGCCATTAAACTTCACGAAGGCTGGGAGAATGAATTGGTTATTGGCGTAGATGATACGTTTCCCTTTTCACTGCTGGCCCCACTTATCGAATCTTTCTATCAACACCACAGCGTGACGCGCCTGAAATTTATCAATGGCGTGCTGGGCGGCTCCTGGGATGCCCTTACTCAGGGCCGGGCGGATATTATCGTTGGCGCCATGCATGAACCCCCAGCAGCGAGCGAATTTGGTTTTGCACGGCTGGGAGTTTTGGAGCAGGTGTTTGTGGTTGCGCCGCATCACCCGCTGGCACAAGAACAGGAACCATTAAATCGTCGTACCATTCGCCGTTTTCGCGCCATTGTGGTGGGCGACAATGCGCAGCATGCCAACGTCTCAGGTTCCCAGGTGCTTGACGATCAGGAAGCCATTACCGTTTTTGATTTCAAAACCAAGTTGGAATTGCAAATCAGCGGTCTGGGATGTGGTTATATTCCGCGCTACCTGGCGCAGCGATTTCTGGAGAGCGGCGCACTGATTGAGAAAAAAGTGGTCGCACAAATTGTCTTTGAACCCGTGTGGATAGGCTGGAATGAACAGACCGCCGGGTTGGCCAGTGCCTGGTGGCGGGATGAAATTTTAGCAAATAGTGCTATTGCGGGGGTGTATGTGAAAACGGCTGCTGACAAATCAATCAGTTAAGAAAAAATATTCTTTTGTGGCTACTTCAATCTCTTGTTATTTCTCCCCAATTTAGTGCAAAATACGCCGCTTGCAAAAAATGACATTAACCGACGTTTTAATACGCGTCGGTTATTTTTTTGCATCAAACCAATCATTCATAAAAGAGGCCGGGCTTCGTACCGGATAGATACTTACTTAAAAATCGACAGTTGTTGTCGCTGAGGATTAACAAAAAATGGGGCAATTTTTTGCTTACGCGACGGTTTTCGCCGTAATGGGGGATAACCATGTCGCATAACGCTACTCCAAACACCTCTCGCGTGGAATTACGTAAAACGCTTACGCTGGTTCCGGTTGTCATGATGGGCCTTGCCTATATGCAGCCGATGACGCTGTTCGATACATTCGGTATCGTATCAGGAATGACCGATGGTCACGTCCCGACAGCTTACGCCTTTGCACTGATCGCCATCCTCTTTACCGCACTGAGCTACGGTAAACTGGTGCGTCGCTATCCGTCTGCAGGCTCTGCCTACACTTATGCCCAGAAATCCATTAGCCCGACCGTTGGCTTTATGGTGGGTTGGTCATCACTGCTGGACTACCTGTTCGCTCCGATGATCAACATTCTGTTGGCAAAAATTTATTTTGAAGCCCTGGTGCCGTCGATACCGTCATGGATATTCGTGGTGGCGCTGGTGGCCTTTATGACCGCCTTTAACCTGCGCAGCCTTAAATCCGTTGCGAATTTCAACACCGTAATCGTGTTGTTGCAGGTGGTGCTGATTGCAGTGATCCTCGGCATGGTCGTTTATGGCGTGTTCGAAGGGGAAGGTGCCGGTACGCTGGCAAGCACCCGTCCGTTCTGGTCAGGTGATGCACATGTGATCCCGATGATCACGGGCGCGACCATCCTGTGCTTCTCGTTCACCGGTTTTGACGGTATCAGCAACCTGTCAGAAGAAACCAAAGACGCTGAGCGTGTGATCCCGCGTGCGATTTTCCTGACTGCGCTGATTGGTGGCCTGATCTTTATCGTCTCCACCTATCTGTTGCAGCTGTACTTCCCGGATATCTCGCGCTTCAAAGATCCAGACGCTTCACAGCCGGAAATCATGCTGTACGTCGCCGGTAAGTTCTTCCAGGTTGGCGCGCTGATTTTCTCTACCATTACCGTACTGGCGTCCGGTATGGCGGCGCATGCAGGCGTAGCGCGTCTGATGTATGTGATGGGCCGTGATGGCGTGTTCCCGAAAAGTTTCTTCGGCTATGTACACCCGAAATGGCGTACTCCGTCTATGAACATCATTCTGGTTGGCGCGATTGCTCTGCTGGCAATCAACTTCGACCTGGTGATGGCGACGGCGCTGATTAACTTTGGTGCGCTGGTGGCGTTTACCTTCGTTAACCTGTCTGTGATCTCCCAGTTCTGGATCCGTGAGAAGCGTAACAAGACGCTGAAAGACCACTTCCAGTATCTGTTCCTGCCGATGTGTGGTGCGCTGACCGTTGGTGCGCTGTGGGTAAACCTGGAAGAGAGCTCAATGGTTCTGGGTCTGATCTGGGCCGGTATCGGTCTGATTTACCTGGCTTGTGTGACCAAAAGCTTCCGCAACCCGGTGCCGCAGTACGACGAAGATGTCGCGTAATAGCCGCATTTAGCTAAAAAAAAACGGAGACATGTTCTCCGTTTTTTTATGCGTGGGACTTATACAATCTCTTCGGCATACTGCCAGAGTGATTTCAGCAGCATCAACTTCTCTTTGTTATCCGCATATTGCTGACTCAGCATCTGTAATTCATTGGCGTAATTTTGCAAAAACTCCGGTGTGAATACCTGACGACGATGGTCCAGCCAGCGCTGCTGTTCGGCTTCGTCCAGCGTTCCCGGGAAGTTACGTGCACGGTAATTAAACAACAGTTTTTCAATACGCTTATCGACAAAGGAGATATCCAGCGCCGGTAAATTGCGTGGTTCGGTTTCCAGAACGATTTTCATCGCCGCACGGTCGGCATCGCTGAAAAAGCCGTTGTACAGTTGGGCATCCACGTTTTCTGATGGCGTAAAGGGTTCCGCATCGGCGAAGATCGCGACCACTTTGTCGCGTATCTGCGGATTTTCGCGCAGAACTTTGAGATTATCCAGACAATGCTGGCGGTTAATGCCAAGACGGTCGGCATCTTCCGGACGCAGGGTATTTGCCTGCGCCAGTACCGGGCATTTGTTGATGTGAACCAGTTTAACCGGTACGGCCGGGTTATCACCCAGATCCGCTTTAGACGTGTAGAGCCGCTCGCGCAGGGCGTCGCTGTCGAGTTCGAGCAGCGGCGAAATATCACCGGCTAAGTCGACCATAATAACCGCGTTACGATTCTCCGGATGCCAAGCCAACGGCGCTACCCAACTGGTGTTGCCGCGCCATGCGCCGAACATACCGGAGACATGGACCAGCGGCTTCATTTGCGGGACATCAATCAGCGCGGCCAGCTTGTGCTTATTACGATGGCTGTAGAGATAATCAAACAGACGAGGCTGGCGCGACTTCACTAATTGCGCCATTGCGATCGTGGCGTATACGTCCGCCATCGCATCGTGAGCATTGGCATGCTCAATACCGTTGGCTTTGGTCAAATGCTCCAGGCGGAAGCTGGGTAAGCCGTCGTCGTTTTCCGGCCAGTTAATGCCTTCAGGGCGCAGGGCATAGCAGGCGCGCATCACATCCAGAAGATCCCAGCGCGAATTATCGTTCTGCCAGCTCCAGGCATAGGGATCGTAGAAATTGCGATACAGGATGTTGCGCGTCACCTCATCATCGAAGCGCACGTTGTTATAGCCCAGGATACAAGTTTTCGGCACGGTGAACAGGGCGTGGATGCGTGCAGCAAAAGCGGCTTCATTCTCTCCCTTTTCACGTGCTTCCTGCGGTGTGATACCCGTAATCAACACCGCCTCTGGCTGCGGCAGATAGTCGTCTGCGGGTTTGCAATAAAAGACCTCTGGCTCGCCGATGATGTTGAAATCATTATCTGTGCGGATAGCCGCAAATTGCGCGGGTCTGTCCAGCGCCGGATGGGTACCAAAGGTCTCGTAATCGTGGAAGAGAAAACCAGGTTGCTGCTTGCCGTCATTCATTGTTCAGTTATGTCCGGGATCAATTTAGCGCTGGTCCAAGAATACCAAAAAATAGCGAGATAATCAGCTATGGCATTATCGAAGCTGGATTGTGTACGCAATAAAATTGAGATAAACAGGACATTAATAGAATTAATAAATAAATTCCGCACTGTTAAAATAAATTACGGAAATAAAATATCTTGAAGTTGCGGATTTGTAAATAATCTAATTGATAACCATTATTGTTATTTTCCTTTTCTTTGTTGTGTTCTGGAAGCTTTAAAAGTCTTTTATAAACAATGGTTTTTATTTATGTCGGTTCGCTGCCATTCATTGTAATGAAATGTGATTGATGTAAAAAATAAATATTCTAAACGCCATATAATTATTGGATATATCTAATAACAGGAGGTTATATGAGCATTAGTCGGCGTAATTTTTTGCGAGGAGTGGGTATAGGCTGTTCAGCCTGTGCGATAGGCAGTTTTCCGCCTGGGGCACTGGCACGAAATTCTCCGGAGAGTATCAAAGGGAAAACATCCCTGACGCCAAGTTTGTGCGAGATGTGTTCTTTTCGCTGCCCAATTCAGGCTCAGGTGATTAATAATAAAACGGTTTTTATTCAGGGGAACCCTAATGCGCCACAGCAGGGGACACGTGTCTGCGCTCGCGGCGGCAGCGGTGTTAGCCTGGTCAACGACCCTCATCGCATTGTTAAACCTATGAAACGCACAGGACCTCGCGGGAGCGGTGATTGGCAGGTTATTAGCTGGGAACAGGCGTATAAAGAAATCGCCGAAAAAATGACGGCAATAAAAACGCAATATGGTCCCCAGGGAGTCGTCTTCTCGTCTAAATCCGGCTCGCTGTCTGGCCATTTATTCCACCTCGCGACGGCTTTCGGGTCACCGAATACCTTTACTCACGCATCAACGTGCCCTGCAGGTAAAGCCATTGCCGCTAAAGTTATGATGGGTGGCGATTTAGCCATGGATATCGCCAACACCCGTTATATGGTCTCTTTTGGTCATAACCTCTATGAAGGGATCGAGGTTGCTGATACGCATGAACTGATGACCGCGCAGGAGAAGGGGGCGAAGATGGTCAGCTTCGATCCCCGTCTGTCCGTATTTTCCAGCAAAGCGGATGAATGGCATGCGCTCAAGCCGGGTGGCGACTTACCGGTGCTGATGGCCATGTGTCACGTCATGATCAATGAAAATCTTTATGACGCTGACTTTGTGGCGCGCTACACCACGGGGTTTGAGCAACTGGCAGAAGCGGTACAAGAGACCACGCCAGAATGGGCGCAGCAGCTTGCGGATGTGCCCGCTGATGTTATTGTCCGGGTCACCCGCGAAATGGCCGCCTGCGCGCCTCATGCCATCGTCAGTCCGGGCCATCGCGCGACGTTTTCGCAAGAAGAAATTGATATGCGGCGCATGATTTTTACCCTCAATGTGCTGCTTGGCAATATTGAGCGTGAAGGCGGTTTGTACCAGAAAAAAGCGGCGGCAACTTACAATAAGCTGGCTGGAGAGAAGGTCGCTCCGGTGCTGGCAAAACCCGATGTCAAATTACCCAAGCCAACGGCGCAGCGTATCGATCTGGTAGCCCCGCAGTTTAAGTACATCGCGGCGGGCGGTGGTGTGGTGCAAAGCATCATTGATGCTGTGTTAAACCAGACGCCTTATCCGGTGAAGGGATGGATTATGTCCCGACACAACCCTTTCCAAACCGTTACCTGTCGACCGGATCTGGTCAAAACCGTTGAACAGCTCGACCTTGTGGTCAGTTGTGATGTCTATTTAAGCGAAAGCGCGGCGTATGCCGACTACCTTTTGCCTGAATGTACTTACCTTGAGCGCGATGAAGAAGTTTCAGACATGTCGGGCCTGAATCCAGCCTATTCCCTGCGCCAACAGGTAGTGGAACCTATTGGTGATGCGCGTCCGAGCTGGCAAATCTGGAAAGAGCTGGCCGTGCAGTTAGGCCTTGGGCAATTCTATCCCTGGCAGGATATGCAAACGCGTCAGTTGTACCAGCTTAATGGCGATCATGCGCTATCTGCTGAATTGCGTCAGAAAGGGTACCGGGAGTGGGGGATTCCGTTGCTGCTGCGTGAACCTGAAGCGGTGCGTCAGTTTGTGGAACGCTATCCGGGCGCGGTGGCGGTTGACAGCGACGGTACCTATGGCGAGCAACTGCGCTTTAAATCTCCGTCAGGAAAAATTGAACTCTATTCCGAAGAGCTGGAAACGCTCCTGCCTGGCTACGGTATTCCGCGCGCGCGCAATTTTGCGCTCAAAGGCGACAGTGAACTCTATTTTATCCAGGGAAAAGTGGCGGTTCATACCAACGGTGCGACGCAATACGTGCCACTGCTTAGCGAGTTGATGTGGGATAACGCGGTGTGGATCCACCCGCAAACGGCTCGTGAAAAAGGCATCAAAAGCGGTGATGACATCTGGCTGGAAAATGCAACCGGCAAAGAAAAAGGCAAAGCGCTGGTCACCGCCGGAATTCGGCCCGATACGCTGTTTGTTTATATGGGATTTGGCGCCAAGGCGGGAGCCAAAACCGCAGCGACAACGCACGGTATTCACTGCGGTAATTTGCTTCCGCATGTTACCAGTCCGGTTTCCGGTACGGTAGTACACACCGCTGGCGTTACGCTTCGTCGGGCATGAGAAAGGAGAACATCATGAATCAATCTACAAACCCTTATGTCATGCTGCATGACGAGAAACGCTGTATCGGCTGTCAGGCATGTACGGTTGCCTGCAAAGTTTTGAATGACGTTCCAGAGGGATTTAGCCGCTTACAGGTGCAGATCCGTTCACCCGAACATGAACCCGAGGTGCTATCCCACTTCCAGTTTGTTCGCGTTTCCTGTCAGCATTGTGAAGATGCGCCGTGTGTCAGCGTTTGTCCGACCGGGGCGTCATTTCGCGACGAAAATGGCATTGTGCAAGTGGATAAGTCTCGCTGTATTGGCTGCGACTACTGCGTTGCCGCTTGTCCATTCCATGTCCGTTATCTCAATCCGCAAACGGGAATTGCCGACAAATGTAACTTCTGCGCAGATACCCGACTGGAGGCTGGACAATCGCCTGCCTGCGTTTCCGTTTGTCCGACTGATGCGCTGAAATTTGGTCGTCGTGACGATCCGGAAATTCAGCACTGGATAAATCAAAAAGAGGTTTATCGCCAGCAGAATACGCGTAGCGGCCCGGTGAGTGTTTATCGGCGTAAAGAAATCCATCAGGAGGGTAAAGCATGAATTCTATCTGGGGAGCAGAGCTTAACTATGCGCCGGACTACTGGCCGCTGTGGCTCATTTATGCAGGCGTTGTTATTGTGCTGATGATTGCGGGCCTGGTTATGCACGCGCTGTTACGTCGGATGCTGGCACCTAAAACAGCAATCGGAGAAGAACATCGGGACTACCTCTATTCGCTGGCAGTTCGTCGCTGGCACTGGGGTAATGCGCTGCTTTTTATCCTGCTTCTGCTGAGCGGCCTGTTTGGTCACTTCTCTCTCGGACCGGTGGCCTTGATGGTGCAGGTACATACCTGGTGCGGCTTCGCCTTGTTGGCCTTCTGGGTTGGATTCGTGCTAATCAACGCAACCAGCGGCAACGGTTGTCATTATCGGGTGAAGTTTAACGGGTTGATATCACGCTGCTTGTTGCAAACGCGCTTTTATCTGTATGGCATCATGAAAGGTGAACCACACCCGTTTGCCGCAACGGCAGAGAGTAAATTTAACCCGCTACAACAGTTGGCTTATCTGGCCATCATGTATGCGCTGGTTCCGCTGTTGATCATCACCGGGTTGTTATGCCTCTACCCGCAGGTGGTAGGGGCAGGGCCTGTGATGCTGGTGCTGCATATGGTGTTGGCGATTGTTGGCTTACTGTTCATCTGTGCACATATTTACCTGTGCACGCTGGGTGACACACCGGGGCAAATTTTCCACAGCATGATCGATGGCTATCATCGTCATCGCAGCCATCACGCAGAGACAGCGCCGCGCAAAGGGTAACGCCAGACGCTATTGATCTCTGAAATCCTTTCCTTACAGCAAGAAAATGTGCCTTATGTCACATTTTCTTGCAATTTATCCATGTTTGTTAGCCAGAACTTCCGTAAAAAGAACGGCTATTTCTCCATTTCCTGAGGACATGCTGTTGAAACGCCGTTTGTTTATTGCCGCTTCACTATTTGCGATGAGTTTTTCGCCCGCGTACGCGACCGATGTCGCCAGTTTCGCTCCACAGCCTCCGGCAATTAATGCCGGTGCGTGGGTATTAATGGATTACACCACGGGCCAAATCCTGACAGCCGGAAATGAACACCAGCAGCGCAACCCTGCCAGCCTGACCAAGCTGATGACCGGCTATGTTGTCGATCGCGCAATCGACAGCAAGCGTATTAGTCCGACAGATATTGTCACCGTAGGGCGCGATGCCTGGGCGAAAGATAATCCGGTATTCGTCGGTTCATCCTTAATGTTCCTGAAAGAAGGGGATCGCGTTTCTGTGCGTGACCTGAGTCGCGGGCTAATTGTTGATTCCGGTAATGATGCCTGCGTGGCGCTGGCGGATTATATCGCCGGTGGGCAGCCGCAGTTTGTCGCGATGATGAACAACTATGTGCAAAAGCTGAACTTGCGGGACACGCATTTTGAAACGGTTCATGGTCTGGATGCGCCAGGTCAGCATAGCTCAGCATACGATCTGGCCGTGCTGTCGAGAGCTATCATCCATGGAGAGCCGGATTTCTACCATATGTACAGTGAAAAAAGCCTTACCTGGAACGGAATCACGCAGCAAAACCGTAACGGTTTGTTGTGGGATAAAACCATGAACGTCGATGGTCTGAAGACTGGGCATACCTCCGGCGCTGGATTCAACCTGATTGCTTCAGCTGTTGATGGTCAGCGTCGCCTGATTGCGGTTGTGATGGGGGCGGAGAGTGCAAAAGGGCGTGAAGACCAGGCGCGAAAACTGCTGCAATGGGGACAACAGAACTTCGATACCGTGCAGGTTTTACATAGCGGTAAGCAGGTCGGTATTGAACGGATCTGGTATGGCGATAAAGAAAAAATTAGCCTTGGCACAGAGCAGGATTTCTGGATGGCGCTGCCTAAAGCCGAAGTCGCTAATATCAAAGCAAAATATGTTCTTGATAAGAAAGAACTGGTTGCCCCCATTGCTGCCCATCAACGTGTGGGGGAAATTGAACTCTACGATCGGGATAAACTGGTGGCGCACTGGCCTCTGGTTACGCTGGAGTCTGTTAACGAAGGCGGCGTCTTCTCGCGTTTGAGCGATTACTTCCACCACAAGGCGTAGTTTTTCCTGATGTGCCTGACTGGCAAGAGTGCGAATCTGCTCACATAATAATCACTGATTCCTTGTGGCCGTTATACCTAAAAATTACACTGTATATAAATACAGTGTAATAACGGAGGTTATATGGAGTACGAGATAAAGCAGGTCGAGAAACGCATAATTGCCGGTTTTCACATGGTTGGACCATGGGAACAAACGGTAAAACAAGGTTTCGAGCAGTTAATGATGTGGGTCGACGGTAAGCAGATCGTACCGTTGGAATGGATAGCCGTTTATTACGACAATCCTGACGTTGTTCCGGCGGAAAAACTGCGTTGTGATACTGTGGTGTCTGTGCCTGAAGGTTTTGAGATCCCAGAAAACAGCGAAGGGGTGATCCAGACCGAGCTGGCCGGTGGCGACTATGCTATCGCCGTTGCGCGCGTTGAAAATCATGACTTCGCGACGCCGTGGTATCAGTTCTTTGAGCGCTTGATGCAGGATTCGACGTATGCGATAGCCGCTAAACCCTGCTTTGAAGTTTATATGAACAATGGCATGGAGGACGGTTACTGGGACATTGAAATGTACGTGCCGGTACAGTCGAAGTAACTGTTTTTGGTGTAAATCAGGATGAATGTCCTGGTCATCAGGATGATGTTTTTACTCAAAAAGCAGGTACAATTCTGTTCTTTGCTATTCCCTGACGGAGTGCATGAGTGCGTGCAGATAAGTCACTGAGTCCTTTTGAAATTCGTTTGTATCGTCATTATCGTGTGGTGCATGGTGTTCGCATTGCGCTGGCGTTTCTTTTTACTTTTCTGTTGGTTCGCTTGTTGAACATTCCTGAAGGTACATGGCCTCTGATTACGTTGGTGGTAATTATGGGGCCAATTTCCTTTTGGGGGAACGTTGTCCCCAGGGCTTTTGAACGTATTGGCGGGACAATTCTGGGATCGGTACTTGGGCTGGTGGCCCTTCGTCTGGAGCTCTTTTCACTTCCGCTAATGCTGATATGGTGCGCGGTCGCGATGTTTCTTTGCGGCTGGCTGGCACTGGGTAAAAGGCCGTATCAGGCGTTGCTGATTGGTATAACGCTTGCCGTTGTTGTGGGCGCACCCGCTGGTGATATGAACACAGCATTATGGCGCGGTGGCGACGTTATTCTGGGTTCATTACTGGCAATGCTGTTTACTGGTATCTGGCCGCAGCGGGCATTTATACACTGGCGAATTCAGCTGGCGCATTGTGTAACGGGGTACAATCGGGTGTATCAGGCTGCGCTATCTCCCAACCTGCTGGAGCAACCGCGACTGGAGAAGCATTTACAACAGCTGCTGAGCGATGTTGTCAAAATGCGCGGACTCATAGTTCCTGCCAGCAAAGAAACCCGCATTCAAAAATCCATCTTTGAAGCTATTCAAACGGTTAATCGTAACCTGGTCTGCATGCTTGAGCTGCAAATCAATGCGCTTTGGGCCAGCCGCACCAGCCACTTTGTCATGTTGAATGCCCATACTTTGCGTGAAACACAGCTCAGGACTCAACAGGCGCTACTGACGATAACCCACGCATTGTATGAAGGTAATCCGCAGCCGGTGCTTGCCAATACGGAAAAGCTCAATGATACCGTGGTGGAGTTGCGTCAGCTTATTGCTGAGCATAAGGGCGACAATGTCGCTGAAACGCCCATTCACGGCTACGTTTGGCTAAATATGGAAATGGCGCGACAGCTGGAGTTGCTCTCTCATTTGATCTGTCGCGCGCTGCGCAAATAAAGAGCATATGAGGGGATTGGTTCTACTGCTGCTTCGATTCAGCAACGATTAGAGGTATGATACTGAAAAAGGCTAAAACTATTGGTAACTGCAATGGCTTTACCCTCGATAATTCAGGTTTCAACCATGCATGGTCGATGCAGATGCAACTTGAAGTATGGCGGGCATGAAAGTAATGTTGACCCACTTTAGCCGTTGTTTTAACGAATCCGAATCTCACATTATCAGGGGTGTAAAAATGGAAACTACCAAGCCTTCTTTCCAGGACGTGCTGGAATTTGTTCGTCTGTTCCGTCGTAAAAACAAACTGCAACGTGAAATCCAGGACGTTGAGAAAAAGATCCGTGACAACCAGAAACGTGTTCTGCTGCTGGACAACCTGAGCGACTACATCAAGCCTGGAATGAGCGTGGAAGCGATTCAGGGCATTATCGCCAGCATGAAAAGCGATTATGAAGATCGTGTTGATGATTACATCATCAAAAACGCTGAGATCTCTAAAGAGCGCCGCGACATCTCTAAAAAGCTGAAAGCGATGGGCGAAGTGAAGAACGCCGAAGCGAAAGCCGAGTAACGATTTTATGCTTGTCCGGGTCGCTGCTTAGCGGCGGCCCTTATTGCAGTTTGACCCCGCCAGTTACCATCCGCAACAAATGCTGTTCCGGCCAGTGCTCCGTCAATTTTTTCTGCGTCAGCATCCATTTAATGTAATCCACATCATGACGCTTTCTGTCGAGCATCAGACCGACTACGCTGCCGCTGTGCGCGACGTTGACACCGTATAAATCACATTCTTCTACCAGCGCTAAAAGTGAATCAAAATTTGGTTTAGGTAACAGCAACTGGCTGGCGATCGCGCTCAGCGTGGCGGCTTCGCCCATCCGATAAGGATTTTGACTGACACAGGCTTCCTGTACCTTTTCCCATGCGCGTTTCAGCGCTGGAGCGCCGGCCAGTAACCCTGACTGACGTGGAGTACGGTGATAATCAGCAGTTAGTAAGGTTTCCGGGCTTTCAAGAACCAGCAGATCGAGTTGAGGCTGGGCTTCACAGGCAATTTGCGTGGAGGCGTCGTTATGATCGAACAGCGTAAGCTGGCGGAAAACGGTGCTGTCGGTAGGTTCCAGCGAAACGCAAAGCTGCGCCAGAGTGGATTCGTCTAGCTGATGCCCCAGATACTGCGCCGTGGCGATTGCCGTGGCGGCGATATCCGCTGTGCTGCTGGCCATCCCTTTTGCGACAGGAATGGTTGACTGGACATCAATTCGGATATCCTGACTCATTTGTGCCGGGTATTGCCAGTGCAGCAATAACCTCTCAACCATTGCCCGCGAAAGTGGGCGTTCATCTGTCAGCGGTGAACCTGAAGTGACCTCAACGGTGCTATACCATTCCACCGGGCAGGAGACCAATTTCTCACTGCCCAGAATCCAGCCCTGGATAAGTTCTCCGCACGATGCGGGACATTGCGCAACAGCCACGTCTTCACCTATGTGATCAGCAATCTTCGGCGCATAGTGTCATGGCGATCGCGCTATTGCCATGATTTGCCGCAATTTGCGGTGCGGCAGTATTATGCAGGAATGCCCAATGTCACAGTTTCAGATATCGCTAAACGCATAACGTCTTGCGCAATCATCAGCTCTTCATTGGTATTAATCACTGCTACTTTGACCATCGCATTTTCCGTCTGAATGAAGGTGGCATTACGCTGATTTTTTTCCTCATCAACGGCCAGCCCCAGGAAATTCAGGTTACGACAAATCGCAGCGCGTGCCCGTGCGGAGTTTTCGCCAATGCCACCGGTAAATACCAGGGCATCCAGACCGCCCATCTGCATAATATAGCTACCAATGGTGGCACGAATGCGCTCAGCAAAAAGCGTCAACGCCAGCGCAGCCTGGTGATTGCCCATATCTGCGGCATGTTCAACGTCACGGTAGTCAGGTGAGATGCCAGAAACACCGAGCAATCCGGACTCATTGTTGAGCAATTGGTTGAGCTGCTGCGGAGTTTTGCCTTCTCGCAGGGCAATCCACGGTAAAATGGACGGATCGATATCGCCACTTCGTGTGCCCATCATCACGCCAGACTGCGGCGTAAAGCCCATTGACGTATTTACCGATTGTCCGCCTTTGATGGCGCAGATGCTGCTGCCGTTGCCCAGATGACAACAAACAACGCGCAGGGCGCTGAGTGGTACACCCAGTTTTTCAGCAAGCTGCAAGCTAACGTATTTGTGGCTGGTACCATGAAAACCATAACGACGAATACCCAACTCCGCATAGTAACGCCAGGGCAGGGGATAGATAAAAGAAGGCTCATCAAGCGTTTGATGAAACGCCGTGTCGAACACCGCAACCGCTGGCGTTTGGGGCAATAGCTGGCGGAATACCGCGATCCCCAACGCATTTACCGGGTTATGCAGAGGTGCCAGTTCCGCGAGGCGCTCGATTTCTGCCAGCGTTTCATCAGTTACCAGCGCGGAGTCTTTAAAGGATTCTCCGCCGTGCGCGACGCGATGTCCCACGCCGTCAATCTCTTCCAGGCTGCTGATAATGTGGTGGTTGAGCAGTTTTTCCAGGAGCAACGTTACGGCTTCACGGTGATCGGCTACGGGCAAAGTTTCCTGCCATTTATGCGCTGGCGTTTTTAGGGTGACCTGTGCATCAGACAAACCGATACGTTCAATCAACCCCTGGCAGATCATTTCACCCTGCGGCATCGCCAGTAATTGAAACTTAAGCGAGGAACTACCTGCATTAATGGCCATTATTTTGTGAGACATGAAGGTTCCTTTGCATTCAGAAAAATGAACATCTCATCGACCCCGGTATTCTCCAGCGCGCTGGTGATAAATACTTTTTGCGCACCAGCCTGAACTAACCAACTCTCCACAAGAGAAATACGCTGCGGGTTGGCTAAATCGGCTTTAGTAACGAGGCCAATAACGGGTCGGTTCATTGGTCCAGTAAACCCGGGAGAAAATGGTGACCACGGCGCGTCAGCATTGAGTACCAGCGCGATAATGTCTGCTTCACAGGCGCTGACCAGCAGCGCACTGTACAGGCAGCGGTTCTCAAGATATTCACCTGGCGTGTCTATTGTCGTAGGAGACCAGACTATGGCCTGGGTCTTCTGATAGTGAAGCGCTTCTCCCCGCATGCACTGCGTGAGCGACGTTTTACCGCACTGGCTGGGGCCAATTAGCATGATACGTTTCATGAGATTACGTCCGGGTGATGGGACACGCGGTAAAACGCATCATTTCGCCCAGCGTTCGGGTTACCTGTTTCAGCGCGTACTCAACGGCGGAAACATCTCCCGTCAGTACCACCGCGCCGGTAAACCGGTCGAGAAAACCAATCTCTACCGCCCCTGATTTCGTGGCGATATCACAGGCGATGATTGAGGCTTCGCTGGGGGTAATAGTCAGAATACCGATTGCGGAAACCGAATCTGGTAATCCCAGCTTCTTGAATAAATCCTTACCTGGATTAGCGATAAGATGCGCCAGCGTGACCTGTTTGCCAGGTACATATTCCTGAATCATTCGATCCGTGGTGGGTTGTCTTTCCATTATCCCTCCACCATCTGTCGCCACATGCTTTCATGCGGGCGAGGTATGACCGAGCGGTAAACCAGCAGGCCTTTTTCACCCGCACTTTCACTGGCAACTGTCACCGCGTTATTCACATCTGACACATCGCCGGCAACGACCATGTAGCACTTGCCGCCAATACCAAATGCCATATGGACGCGTACCAGCGTGACGTTGGAGGCTTTAACCGCCCGGTCGGCGGCGCAGATGCAGGCAGCAACGCTCCATGTTTCGACAATACCCACAGCCTGGCGCTTATCCACGCTGTTTAGTCCGCTGATTGCGGGGAGTACGCTGGCATGGATGTTGGGGAGAACCAGACTGTCAACGAGCATATCGCCAGCAAGAGATGTTCCAGTGGCAATCGCCTGTTGTACGGCACCTACGTCACCACCGAGCATGAGTAGAAATTTTCCCGGGCAGATGGTCTTGCTGACCAGTAAATTCACATTCGCGCTTTTTAACATGGCATCGCCAGCTTCCATTCCTTTGGCAATGCTGGTGAGTTCTAAAATCCCTATAGCCTGAGACATGATTAACCTCTAATTACCGTGATGGATTGCTCAGTGATTTCGCTGACAATACCGTCAATACTGGCGTGAACAGGTGCGCCTAATGCACCGGACGGCACATCGGCAACACATTGACCGCGAACAACGCGTTCGCCTTGTTCTACACATGGGATGGCGCTGGCACCTATATGCTGGCGTAACAACAGCGTCGTTTTATCTGTGGAATAATCAGTCTCAGCCAGAGGCGCATCGTGATACCAGTCGCTAAGACCCAGTTTGGTAATAAGGCGTTTAACCGGGATCAGCCGGTACTTTGCCATTTCATCTTCAGGATTCAGCGGCCCTTCATAACGATGGTTGAGTGCTCGCAGTTCGCGTTTGAGCATGCGGTTGATGCGCATCGGTGAAATCCCAACCGGACAGGCTACGCTTTCACACACATTGCATTCTGAACAGGTCAGGGCCGTGAGCAGCAGCTGCGGTGTGGCCGCCTGCTGATAATTAACCGCACGAACCAACAGGTGTGGGGATAATTCATGGCCGATCAAATGCCTTGGGCACAAATCCGTACACAAACGGCACTGCTCGCAAACGGTTTTTGCTACAGAAAGCACGGTGCGTTCATCCTGCATCCGCCGCTGAATCAACGCATGAGACTTAGGCAAAACCAGCAGGCCTCCGGTGGTCTTGCTTACGGGGGTATCCAGTGAAGTAATCAGGCTGCCCATCATCGGACCACCGTTAATAAAGCCGGGATCGTCAACGGTTGCCCCTCCGGCCAGTGCCAGAACGTCACGTAAAGACATTCCGATAGGGACAGTGAGTGTGATGGGTTTGGCGACTGCGCCGTTAACGGTCAGGGTACGACGCGTAACGGGGTACTGCTGCTCAACGGCTCTGGCGATGTTGAGCACAGTCTGGACGTTATTGACCACCACACCGACGCTGACCGGCAGCGCGGCAGGCGGAACTCTCCGCCCTGTTGCCATCCAAATGGTCAGAACCTCGTCACCTGCCGGGTAGACATCAGGCAAAATGTGTAAGCGGATCCCGGCAGGCAGAAGAGGCGTTAATGCTTTGATAGCCTTTTGGTATTTCTCTTTGAGCGCAATAATACCGGCACTGGCTCCGGTCGCCGTCATGGCATATTGAACACCGCGGATAAGTCGCTCAGCCTGGACGGCCATCAACTGTTGGTCAACTTTCAGCATTGGCTCACATTCAGCCGCATTGACCAGAAATGTATCGACCTGCGCCTGTAATTTTACGTGAGCAGGAAAGCCTGCGCCTCCGGCTCCGACAACACCCGCTGCGCGAACGCGTTCGCGAATGGTCTGCGCATCATAAAGCGTGGACTCTGCCGTCATGGCTGTCTTCATAATAATTCCTCAAGCAGTTCCTGCATGGCTCTGGCGTCGGCAACACGAGGATTGGTTTGCAGCGTGACGTCAGCCTGCGCGGCCTGAACCATCGACGGGATACGTTGAGACCAGGCTTGCTTTCCGTCTTTAAGCGCGTCAACAAAAGAAGGCAACGCACACTGTTTTTTGAGTAGCTCAATATGATGGATGAGCGCATTCAATGCCGCTGTATCGTTCGCGTTATCCGGGCATAGGTGGCAGGCTTTAGCAAAACGGGCATAGCGCTTCGCAGCCCGCGGATCGCGGGCATTAAAAGGAATGACATGGGTCAGCAGCAGCGCATTGGCAAGTCCATGCGGCAGATGAAACTGACCGCCCAACTGATGGGCAATCGCATGATTGATCCCCAGACCAGCCTGACTAAATGCCATTCCCGCGAGCGTTGAAGCATTGTGCATTTTCCCCCTGGTTGCCAGACAGTCGCCTTTGTTGACAGCGACAGGCAGGTACTGGAAGACGATTTGAGCCGCTTTTTCAGCCAGTGCGTCTGTGAAGTCGCTGGCCTTCGTGGACACGTAAGCCTCCAGCGCATGCGTTAACACGTCCATGCCGGTATTCGCGGTGATGGCTGGCGGTACGCTGACGACCAACGTTGGATCAAGGATGGCCATATCCGGATAAAGCGCATTATTAAACAATGGATATTTAATCCCTTTATCCGGATCGCTAATCACGCAGGCGCTGGTTACCTCGGAGCCTGTGCCGCTGGTGGTGGGAATTGCGACACAGGTTTCAATTTCAATACCGAACTGTCTGCTGAACCAGACGATGGCTTTTGCGGCGTCCAGTGCTGAGCCGCCACCAAAACCCATCACGACGTCCGGTCGCAGGGACTGCATTTGTGCAATCCCTTGTACTACCGTGCCGATGGTGGGATCGGGGGTGATATCGCTGAAAATGCTGATGCGGTTATCCGCTGGCAGAGCGTTGCGCAGCTTTTCAATCAGGGGTGAACGCGCGAGAAAACCATCGCAAATAATCCAGATATGCTTATTCGTGAAGCGCTTGAGCACATCCAGACTTCCCTGGCCGCTGTACAATCGAGTTTGCAGTGAAAAGCTATTCATAACGGCCCCATTAACGAATAGAAAAACCGTTTGTCAGCACGCAACGACGAGAGCGTGCGAAAGTACGCGCAGATGTTGTTCCTTCACCGGTTGGCGTCGCAATAGTGAAGGTTGTAAATCCTTCACCACCAACGCCAATCCCGGCGTAAGAGGGACCATTTTTCACAAAGATGGAGGTCTGAAGCGTGCGCGCGGCAAGGTTCAAACGTGACACATTTTGCGAATGCATAATGGCGGTGTGATGCAATCCCTCTTCAACTTTCAGGGCCAACGTTAATGCACTGTCAAAATCGCTCACCGTTACGACGGGGAGCATTGGCATCAGTTGCTCGCTGGTAACCCACGGGTCGTCAGCCTTGACGATGCCTATCAGTAATCGAGGCGCTTTTGCCGGAACGCGTATTCCTGCTGCTTCCAGTAAGGTTGCCGGGCTTTTACCCACCAGTTTTTTATTGGCTACGCCTTCTGGTAGACAGACAGCACGCAGTTTGTCTACCTCTTCGCTATTGAGAAGCATCGCACCAAAAGACTGCATCTGTTGAACCAGTCGTTCGGCAACGGCATCAACAACAATCAGGCTCTTCTCAGCAATGCAGGGGAGGTTGTAATCAAAGGATGCGCCATTGATGATATCTTCCGCCGCCTTAACCAGGTCGGCCGTTTCATCAACAATGCAGGGTGGATTTCCTGCGCCTGCGCCGATGACTTTTTTCCCGCTTTTCATGCCCATAGCAACAATGCCTGGGCCACCGGTAATCGCCAGAACTGCGATTTTAGGGTGTGCCATCATCTGCTGGGTAGCCTCAAAAGTGGGTTCTGTGACCGTGACGACAAGATTACGAATTCCGCAGCAACGGAAAGCAATATCTTCAATCATGGCAATCAGCTTGAGTGAAACCGTTTTAGCACCTGGATGTGGACTGAAATAAACGCTATTCCCTGCCGCCAGCATGCTGATGCTGTTGTTAATAATGGTCTCTGTCGGGTTAGTACTGGGGGCGACAGAACCAATCACGCCAAACGGTGAATACTCGAATAACACCATGCCGCCATCGCCGGTTAGCGCTGTGGTGGTGAGATCTTCGATACCCGGAGTGTTGTCCAGCGCGGCTTTATTTTTAAGGAACTTATCCTCTTTGTTGCCCATACCCGTTTCGGCAGCGCTTTCAGCGGCCAGTGAAGCAAGATGAGGCGTCAGTTCTTCGCGCAGGGCGTTAATGATGGCGCTGCGGGTTTTCAATGGACATTGCTGGTAACGCAGAAAAGCCTGATGAGCGGCATCGATCGCTTCGTCAACGGACGGAAAAAGACCGTTACCCTTAACTTCTGCTTTTGCCGGGGCGAGTTGCTCACTCAAAATGTTACGAATAAGGGTTTCAAGTTCTGAAGTATTCATTGATGTGTTCTCACGTTAATCGCCGCAATGGCCGTTTCTGCAATGTCCATATCCTGTTCAACGCTTCCTCCGCTGATGCCAAGACCCCCGAGGAGTAAACCCTCACGCCATAATGCGTACCCGCCACCAAAGGTGACGACTTTTCCCTGCATATGGCTTTCCAGACCGTAAAGCGCGGCGCCTGGTTGTACTGCCGATGTCAGCTCATGCGTGGCGGTTTTCATCGCCACGGCAGTCCAGGCTTTTTTCGGTGCCAGTTCGCTACTCACGAGTAATGCGTCAGGCATGCGCCATGCCACCGTTTGGGTCCCGTACGCATCAACAATGCTAATGACGACCGGAACCTGAAGTTCTTCTGCTCTCGTCACCGCAGCGCGAGTGAGTTGGTGGAGCTCCTGAAAAGACAGAGACATAGTCGGCTCCTTTGTGGCTGGTGCTTGAACGGCAGCGAGATAGCGCTCAGCCACTTTCTGAATGATGTCGTTTTGATGGGCGTCATGATCTTCTGCTCGTGCAAGCGCATATAAGCAGTCGGACAGGCGGTTGATATAACGCATCAGCACGTGTCTGACGGAGATCTCGGTGGAGAGCTCGACCAGTCGTCTCTCTGCGCGGCGTGCCAGCGTACGGGCAAAGTGCAGTCGGCTGGCGGCTTCGCTGCGGCCAGGTAAAATAAAGCTGCGCAGGGGCGGTACTCTTCCCATTGCGGTATCGATGGCAACTTCCAGTGCCGCAATTTCTTCCGAGCTGATGTAGCGCTGCTCTGGCGTTGGTTCTTCGCTTTCGCTTGCCAGTTCGGCGCTGAACCAAAAAAGCTGCAGCTGGATATTTTCAAGTAACTGCCGGTGCTGCGGGTTTTTCGCTGCACAAACGCACAGACTTAGCGCCGCATTCAGTTCGTCCAGCGTACCGTAGGCTTCCACACGCGGATGCGTTTTGCTCACGCGTTGTCCGGTAAAGAGGGCTGTTGTTCCGGCATCACCAGTACGGGTATAAATCGCCATAGTTCCTCCTAACGAGAAAGCGTGTCGACAATGCCGACGATAGCCAGATCGATGGCCTCATTAGGGCCAGAAAAAACGTGTCTGGCGCTGGATCCGCTGCTGAGTAATACCAGTTCGCCGGTCCCCGCGCCGACAGAATCAACAGCGACTTCATCTCCACTCACAGGGGATGCAGGAAGCTCTCCGTCAGCACTTACCCGACGTACCAGCAACAGTTTTTTTCCCACCAGTGATGGGGATTTTTGCGTGGAAACCACAACGCCTGTAACCCGGGCCAGATGCATAGCTCACTCCTGCTTAATTAGTTGGACATTTCGCAGACTGACGGCTTCCTGAGCCAGAGCCGTCACAACACATCGACGGCGTAGCACCAGTACGCCATCCCTTAATTGGGCGACGTCGGCATAGCTGAGAAGCTTCTCAGGATGCAAAAAGATGATTCGTCCCCGTTCGTCACTGAACTCCAGCGGCAGACGCGCGAGTTTTTTCACGGGGATTGCGGGTAACAATCGGTGTTGTAGTGAAATTTTCACGCGGACTCCGCATGCCAGCGCGTCGTGAATCGTTACCACCGATATGTTGGCTGGGCAGCCTTCGGCAATTTGCTCCAGTAAAGGCAGGTCCACTTGCTGGAGATGGAGCGACGAGTACTGGCAGCATATTGTCCGTGAATCGATTGCCCGTAACTGCGCGACGCTAAGAGTGAGCGTGCTTTCCGCGCGTTTTTTTAATCGGGAAACAACCTCCTCGATAATGCGTTGCAGCAGTTCGTTGTTCATCGTGAAGTCACCAGTGTGGCGAATGCCTGGGGATTATCAGCGCCTGCAGCATTGGCTTCGTCTGTATCGATATGCATTTCGAGGCGCATATCCGGTGAAACGCGTACGGCGACGTTATCGAAAATCAATCGACGTTCATCGCCATTAATGGCGACCGAGACTTTATCACCATGGGAAACCCGCAGGATCAGGGCATCGAGCGGCGACATATGGATATGCCGTTGGGCGACGATCACCCCGGATGTTAGGTCCAGCTCAGCAAATGGGCTGACGAGACGAACACCGGGTGTACCCTGAATATTACCCGACATCCGCAGCGGAGCAGCAATTCCCAACGTGCGGGCGTCGGTACGGGAAATCTCGACCTGGCTGGTACTGCGCAGCGGGCCGAGTAAACGCACATTTTTTAACTGACCTTTTGGCCCCACCAGCGTGACGGTTTGCTCTGCTGCATATTGTCCTGGCTGCAGTAGCTCTTTTTTCTCACTAATAGGGTGATTGGGAAACAAGCGGTCGTAATCTTTAGCGCAAAGGTGAATATGACGGTTAGAGATCCCCAGCGGAATAGGGCGCTCGCGCATTTCATCCAGAACCTTAGCGACAGTGGTCTCCAGTTGCTGTTTATCCATTACGCTTCACCTCGTTTGCCAGAGTGAAGACAAAGCGTGCGCGGCTCGCCTTTTTGGCGAGGGCAGGCAGGATCAAGACACAAATTGCAGCTGATCAACTCTGCATCTTGCGGCGCTTCGGGTGCGGCATGGTCTACAAATATCTCTTCATGCGGTACGGCTGGTATGGGTTCGGGCGTTGGCTCAGGCTCCAGGACAACGCTATGCGACAGGATCCCGTCCCCGGGTCTGGAAATGACTTTGTGAGCCACCAGTCCATCTCGCTGGTCAGCGAAACTGACACCGGTGGAAATGGCCGCCTGGACGGAGGCCACATCCCCGATTATCTTGATCACCGTCCAGCCTGAGCCGTTGGTTTTTTCGAGGCCCACCAGCGTGATGGAGGCGGCTTTCGCCATGACGTCCGCGCAACTGATGGCTAATGCCAGACCACTAACTTCAAGTAATCCCAGTGATTGCTTCACGCTGTGCTCCTTGGTTTTAACGGCTTAGGCGGATTTAGGTAAAATGGCTTCAACGTCGCTGTGCGGACGCGGGATAACGTGACAGGATTTCACCTCACCAACGGCGCTTGCCGCTGCGCTTCCAGCATCTACGGCTGCTTTCACCGCGCCGACATCACCGCGAACCATAACGGTGATAAGGCCAGATCCGATTTTTTCGTAACCAACCAACTGCACGTTTGCGGATTTCACCATGGCATCAGCGGCTTCAATAGCGCCGACAAGCCCTTTTGTTTCAACCAGTCCCAGTGCGTTATTCATACTGCTTTTCTCCTGTGGGTTATGAGTGGCATTCCCGGAACGGAATGCCTTTAACCAGCCGCGCAGCGTTGTTACCAATGCTGCGGCGATCGTGGCTATTTTGTTGATACGTCAGCGTAAAAAGCGGTGCTGATGTGGGTAAGTTTTTGTAGTGCACGACCAGTTTTTCACGGCTACAGCCAATACCAACCAGCAATGGTGACTGGCAGGCGGCCAACCATGCGTTGTGGATAACGTCAGTTGAGTCACTCTCCTGAATCACAAAGGGGATCCCTTCTTCTTCAATACCCAGCAGTACGTCATTCCAGACGTCAGCGCAGTCAGTACTGGTGAAGATAACGATGGCTGGCGTGGTGAGATTACTTTCCATGAGCGAATGCCTTATGCCAGGAGAGAATCAGTCCTGTCGCAACCGCATTGCGCGGACCTTCAGTACCACGAATGTTGCCGCGCCCGGCAACCAGTCGATAATGCGCCAGAGCATCGGTGACCAGCTGTGGAACTTCGAAATCCAGGGATGAACCGCCAACCAGCACTACAAAGGGAATATCCCGAATGTTCCCGGTCGGACTCACCTGACGTAACGCTCTGAGTGCGTTAGTAACGAAAACGCGCTCCTTAGCACTTCGACGAATGGCCCGTACTTTCTCCAGCGCCAGTTCACCAGGCAGTGGCACCAGTTCATCGGGTTTCACTACGCACACGCGGGCAAAAACCGTTGGTGGGAGAGGCGTAGGGAAGAACTGAACGCTGCCGTCTTCGTGGCGAAGGTGGAACAAGCTCTCAACTTTCGCCAACGGATACTTTTTAATCTCTTCCGCGAGATAACGGTCATCCAGACCCAGTTCACGGGCAATGATCATCGTGACCATATCGCCTGCGCCCGCCAGGTGCGTGGCAATAATTTCGCCCTTAGGATTGATGATAGAAGCGTCGGTTGAACCCGCGCCGAGGTCCAGAATAGCCAGTGGTCGCGTTGTGCCTGGAGTAGTTAAAGCCCCCAGAATGGCCGCTTCGGCTTCGGCCCCGCCAACCTGGACGTCAATGTTGAGCTTTTGCGTGATCTCCTGGGCAATCATCGCCATTTGCAGGCGGTCTGATTTCACCATGGAGGCTATGCCGACAGCCTGTTCCAGCGAGAACTCACCGGCAAGTCCACCCGTCACGCTGACGGGAACCGAGGTATCGACCGCCAGCAGATCCTGAATAAAAATTTCATGACTGGGTTTGTTGGTTAATTCAGCCATCGTCTGACGCACATGCTCCAGCATGCCGCCAATATTGGTGCCAGCTTCTCCGGTAACGTTATCCAGTTTCGGGCAATCACCAACCGCTTTCATAATCGCTTCGGCGCCCGCTGCAACGTCGACCCGTACGGTACGCCCCTGAGACTGTAGCTCCAGATTTCCGGCAGGAATGGCTCGCGCTTTCACATCACCTGACGGCGTTTTCACCACTACGGCTGAACGGTTGCCGATCAGCGCCCGTGCCATCGGAACAATGTTTTTAGTTTCATCGGCATTGAGGCCAAAGACAGTTGCAATGCCGTAGGGGTTAGAAAGGGTTTCAATGACCTTTCCTGGTACAGCGACCTCAATGGCAGCCAACATCCCCAACGGGATACGGTCGATATGAAGGACTTCATCGACGATGGGCAGGGGATGAGTCAGACGATTACTGACCAACACACCATCGTCCTGCTGCAAAATAACGCCAGTTAACTGGTATCCGGCACGGACGGAGGCATTAATCATCGTAGCAACATCGGCGAAATCAAATGCCGATGACACCACCAGAATATAGGGCGTATCCGCCGGGCGACTGAGAAGGTCTTCCGGCGTAATAGTGACGCCCACGCCTAACCCGACACCGCCCGGTGTTTTAGGGTTATGGCCGATCATGGTGGATTCAGTGATGATGGTTTCGGTTATTGTTTCCATCGCCACGTCGCCAATGACCGGGGTGGCTTCGTTAATACGGATGAGCGAAATATCGCTGACATTGATACCGGCGTTTTTTGCCGCCAGCGTCAGGGCTTCCTGAATGCCAAACACATTACGTAATGTGCCCTTAATTCCGGTGGTTTCTGCCAGCGCGCTGCCGGTGATGCTCAGCACGCCAGACTCATCCAGAGTAGCCAGAGCGACTTCCGTTGATGAGTTGCCTATGTCAATGCCAGCTATATATCGCATGATCCTGTCCCTGAGTTAGTCGTCGCCTTTGAGTTTTTTACGCTCAACGTACAGCGCTGCCGCTTCACGAACGAAAGCTGCACAGATTTTTGCCTGATAACGATTTTCGAGATCGTCGGCGATAGCCATCAGCTCATCTTTTGTTGAGCGGTACGGGCGCAGCGCGTTGTAGATCTCAAGAATGCGATCGTCAGGAACAGCGGTTAGCTCGGCTGCGCGCTCGAAGTTCATCGCCAGCCTGTCACGTCCGGCATCTTTGGCGATTTCCGCCTGGAGGCGCAGTGTTTCAGGGGTGATGCGCATGTCCTGCGCGGTCACTTTGTTGCTCAGAACATTTTCAAGCGTGAAGTCGTCCAGCGTTTTGTTGGTCGCAGTTTTTACCCACTCAGGATGTTTATTCGCGAGAGGGTAATCCGTGACTTTCGCGGTATGTGCTGATGAACTCGCCGCGGGTGGAGTCGCGGACTCGCCTTGCAGGCTATTCATCCGGCTCAACACATCCCGAACCATCGATTCAATTGCGTCGGTATTCATGGAGGTATCCTTTATCAAAGCGCCACGCGCAGTTCCTGCGGGTTTTTGCCTGTCACAACGTATTTGGTCTCTTTAATGTGCAGAATGGCTGATTTCGCCTGGTACTTAGGACGTGCCATCTGGTCATTCAGAGTAGGGACCGGTTGCGGAGATTCACGCTTGGCATAACGCGCGGCGTTTTTACCGATCTGACGATAGGTTTCCAGCGTCAGAAGCGGTGCCTGAGGGAACAGCTCCAGGTTTGAAAGCGGCGGTAACCCCTGCTGGTGGATAACCGTGGTGCCTTTTGACTGGATGCCGATAGAGATCCCGGAACCGCTCAGACGGTTACCCTCAACGGCAACAAACGCCACATCGGAGGATTTAAAGCAGCGGATAACGCGCGCTTTAATGCCTTCTTCTTCAATACCGGCAATCACTTCGCGCAAGATATTTTTATGCGGGATCCCTACGATATTGACGGTTTGCGAGAGCCCAAACGCCGGCCCTACGGCAATGATTACTTCGTCCTGTTGCTGGCCTTGTTTGGCTTCACCAATCTCGGTCAGAAAGCTGTCGCCCTGTGCCGCAGCAGCCTGAGGTGCGCTTGCCGCTGTAGATGCGCGGAAAGAGACGGGTTTGTCGCTGGTCTGCATTTCAGACAACACATCTTCAATTATCTGGCGCAGCAGTTTTTCATTAATTTCCATTTTTCACCCCTTAGCCAAGCTCGTTGGGATCAAGTGCGCCAGGGATGTTTTTGATCTCTTCCCAGCGTTCGCCTTGCAGGCGATAACCTGTTGCCGGACCGGCATAGTCGTTAACATCATTGACAGCGGATAGCACCTGTCCGTCGCCAACGATAATGGCGGAGGTATGCAGGTAATCCCCGGTTAACTTGGCTTTCTGGATGTTGAGCATGTCCTGAGCGACATCGGTAAATCCGCCCTGAGCAAGGGCTTTCACTACTTCCAGGCCGTTACGGTTTTTATTGATGATCTCTTGCGCAAACTTGATGTCTTCAACGATGTTACGTTCCGGCATATCTTTCGAACCGTGGGCGTAAGTCGCAGCTTCCACTTCTTCATCAGTGATTGGCGGTAATCCCATCCCGGCAAAGACGGCCTGCAGCGCACGCGCCGCTTTGTTACGAATGGCGATAACGTCTTCTTCACGAACCGGGCGCAGACCACCGTCTACTTTCAGGTCGCGCTGGAGAACGTTGTAGTCGTCAAAATCTTCGGCATCCTCGTTCGAACCCGCAAACATGTTGTCGTAGTTCGGCACTGCGGAATAACCGGAAGAGATGAAGTCAGTACCCGGCAGGAACTGCATCAGCAGACGCGCAGTACGGCGCATATCCGAATGGGTAAAGGTTTGGTCGTTGCTGGAGGCGCATTCCAGATCCAAAGAAGAGCAGATCAGGTTTTCAGCCAGCACAGCACGAATGCCTGACGGCACGGCGGAAGGGACACCGATGCAGCTTACGGAACCGTTTTGCAGACCCTGTACGCCAGCAGCTTTGGTGATGTAAATACAGCGGGCTTCCAGATAAAGCATCGATTTGCCTTCGGCGTAACCCATCTGAACTTCGGAGCCAGAGCCGGAGGTAAAGCGCATTTTCAGACCACGGGAGGCGTAGGACGAGGCGAGGAAGCCTTTCGACCATGGCGTGTCGTCGCCATCGGTAAAGACGGGTTCAGTACCATAGACGGAGATGGTTTCAGCGTAGCAGGTGTGGCCTAGCATGCCGAGTTTAAGTTCGGTTGCTTCTTCCAGCGAGCACTGGGTTAATACGCCAGGGCGTCCAACCTGTGAGCCGACTAACAGCGCAATGGCGTTAAATGGCGCATAACGCGCAACGGCAACGGTCGTTTCCTGTTCGTCAAATCCGCGCCATGCGCCTTCAGCGGCATCAGCGGCAATCTGCACCGGGTTATCTTTGACGTTAGTGACGTGCGCTTGTTGAGATGGGGTACGACGAGCACGCATTTTCTGCATTGCCATCATCATCTCAACGACGTTCATATGGGACACCACTTCGACAATTTTTGCCGGCGTCATTGCGGTGGTCAGCGGCACAATGTCTTTGCGCTTCACGTTAGGATCGCAAAGCATATTAGCCAGTTTGACCGAATCCATCGCCATGACTTCTTCCGCGCGCGCCAGGTTAATGCCGTAGCGGGCGATGAAATGGTCGATTAAGTCAAATTCACTGGCGGATTTACCGTCCAGTTCAGTGACTGTACCGTTGACGATTTTAATCGACGGTTTGGGGTCGTTCGGGCTTTCCATCGCAATGAAGCCTTCTTCGATCCACTCCTTAACGAAACCATCCTGATTCACAGGGCGTTTCGCCAGTGCTTCAAATCTTTTCGATCTCATGAATCAGCCTCACTGATATCAGATGTAGGACGGACGTTCGTTTTTCGGCTCTGAGCCGAGGGTCCCGAGAACGGTTTTACCGATTTCACGGGCGGAGATAACGGCCTGACGAACAGCGCCAGAGTCACCCGAAATAACCAGAATGGCTTCGTTACTGAAGCTGGTGCCATGGGCTGGGGAGCTGTAGGCCACAACTTCCACGTTGGCGGATTTCAGGGCAGTATCGGCCATCAGGACACCAACGGATGCTGGCGCGCCGACGATAACGCCACAGGCACGGCCAATCGGTGCACCAAAGGCTTTTTCAAGTGCGTAGCTGGCGCGTGCGGTGTACTGCATTTCGATGTGACCGGCTTCGTTGGCATAAACATCGCCAAAGGTGCGATCCAGTTCTTTCAGTGCGACTTCAATGCCGCGTTTCACGTCGGAAACATCGTTGCCGCCAAGAATAATCAGCGAGCCATGACCTGCGCCGCCTTTGGTATCACGTGGTAACTCAATACTGACGACTTCAGTATTGGTGGCTTTTACCGCTTCATCCGCGGCCATGATGTGCGGGCCAGCGCCAGTACGGGCGCCAAGGATGCCAATGGAGCGATAACGTTTTTCAAGTTTCATCGCGTCCAGTAGGGCGCTGTCTACGTTGGCGATTACCAGACCGACGGTGTCGCCAATCGCGGTACCGACAAACTCCGTTAAACTGCAGCTTTTCTCTGCCATAGCCGTTTCTCGTGTTGGAGGATTATTTTCAGGGATAGCCTGCTGTTCCGGCGTTGCCACGCGAGCAATCACCTGCGCCATGATCTGTTCAACCAGCTCATTGCTGCTCATTAGCTAATTCCCTTCGGTAAGATTTTTTCTACATCGGTATGCGGGCGTGGGATGACGTGTACGGCTTTCACTTCTCCCACATTACGGGCTGCGGCGGCACCTGCATCTGTTGCTGCTTTGACTGCGCCGACATCGCCACGGACAATGACTGTTACCAGCCCCGAACCAATTTTTTCGTAGCCGACCAGCATTACATTGGCTGACTTCACCATTGCATCTGCGGCCTCTATGGCTGCAGTTAAGCCTTTGGTTTCTACCATTCCTAACGCTTCTTGTTGCATAAAGACCTCGCCTGGGTTGTCCCGATTTTCATGACTATAAAAAGAAGCGAGGAAAAAGAATGGCTGAGTTGAAAGTAAGAGTGAAAAAATAGTGGGGTTATGGTGAGATAAAATTGCTATATATCATTATAATGCTTTGTTTTTGTTGGTTATTTTTAGTTTAGGTAATGTGACTATTTGGCTATGTTAATTCCATATTTACACTTTTCCGAGTGACAGTTTAAATATCATTTGCTATGCGAGAAAAATGAAATTGTGATGATCGTTTGAAAATAGAATTCTGCTGTTCGCAATATTTTATTATTTTGAAAATATACTTTTAATGGGGGAGAACCTCGTTTTATCGCCTGTTTTAATAAAGGTGATAGCAAGAATTTGCTATCACAACACGATTTTGAAGAGCATGTCGCTTGCAGATTGCCAACAATTTGCCGATACAGATTTTTATAGTAAGCCTTGAAGTAATCTTCCTGCCAGCAAGGAGTCCGCTGGTAAAGACACGAACTCTGCTTAGAAGGTGTCACAATGAACGATTCACTAAGAGCGCAATGTATTGCTGAATTTTTGGGTACCGGGCTATTTTTGTTTTTTGGTATTGGGTGCCTGAGCGCCCTGAAAGTCGCGGGTGCCAGTTTGGGATTGTGGGAGATCTGCATCATATGGGGCTTGGGGATCTCGCTTGCAGTTTACCTGACAGCCGGGATTTCTGGGGCCCATCTCAATCCCGCTATTACCATCGCACTTTGGTTGTTTGCCTGTTTTCCGGGGCGTAAAGTACTGCCTTATTCTGTCGCTCAGATAGCGGGTGCCTTTGGTGGCGCTATGCTGGCCTATTTGTTGTACGGCAGTTTATTTATTGAGTATGAATCAGCCCACCAAATGGTGCGCGGCAGTCTGGAAAGCCTGCAGCTTGCCAGCATTTTTAGCACGTATCCTGCCGCCGCACTGAGTGTCTGGCAGGCCGCACTGGTCGAAGTGGTGATTACCTCCATTCTGATGGGGATGATTATGGCGCTAACGGACGACGGTAACGGTGTTCCAAAAGGCCCGTTAGCACCATTGCTTATTGGTATCCTGGTTGCTGTTATCGGCGCATCCACCGGTCCACTTACCGGATTTGCGATGAACCCGGCACGTGACTTTGGTCCTAAATTGTTTGCCTGGATGGCCGGGTGGGGTGATGTTGCGATGACCGGTGGGCGCGATATCCCTTATTTCATCGTGCCGATTGTGGCTCCCATCATTGGCGCCTGTGCGGGCGCAGCAATTTATCGTTATTTTATTGGCAAAAATTTACCGTGTAATTCGTGTAAGTTGGAGGAAAACGAGAGCTAGCTTCACGAAAGATGTTTATTATTGAAAGGTAAAAACTGTTTTCGTGATCCGGTTTCCTGAACGGCTTAAAAAGTCTCCCAAGAATGGGAGACTTTTGTTATGTTCAATGCTTACTTTCATCAGCGCACCGGATCGCGAGATGAAAATGAATGTGTGAATAATATGTTTTATTTATAACAATATATTAACTGAGAGGTTTTATCATGATTTCTGCGAGTGCCCTGAACTCAGAACTCATTAATAAAATCGCACAGGATTTTGCACAGGCCACCAGTCTGGCTGTTGTGGTTGTCAATATTCACGGTGATGAAATTTCTGAGCTTTTTAATTTCACTCCTTTTTGCCAGTTGATGCGCCAGCATCCTCAGCATAGTACGCGTTGTCGTATGAGCGACCGCTGTGGAGGGTTGGAAGCCTCTAAATCCGATCAACCCTGCATTTACCGCTGTCATGCCGGGCTTACCGATTTCTCAATTCCGCTGGTCATCGCGGGACACCTGGTAGGGTTTGTGCTTTGTGGACAAGTACGCTTAAGTAATGATGTGGGCCTCGTTGATATTCTGAACGTCGATGACCGCTGGCAAGCCGATCCAGAACTGGTCAACGAGTTCCGTAATGTGCCTGAGATGGACTATTCTCGAGTCATTGCCTCAGCGGATTTACTCAAGCTCATCGTCGAAAATTGCCTTAAGAAACAACTCAATTTTGTTGTTATCAAAGATAATCCGCAGCAGTCAGAGCCGGTACGCGCTAACCGCAGTACCAACCCCCATGACAGTAAAATGAAAAAAGCCCTGCGCTACATTGATGCACATTTATCAGACGAGCTGCGTCTGGAAGATGTTGCCTCTCATGTTTTCCTTAGCCCTTACTATTTCAGCAAATTGTTCAAAAAATATCAGGGTATTGGTTTTAACGCATGGGTAAACCAGCAAAGAATGGCCAGTGCCAAAGAGTTGCTTTGTCACAGTGACTGGAGCATAGCCAGCATTGCGCGTAATTTAGGCTTTTCGCAAACAAGTTATTTTTGCAAAGTTTTCCGCCAGACCTATCAGGTTACGCCGCAGGCATTTCGTCAGCAAATAAATGTCATTTCACGCGATGAATCCGCTTAAATAGCAATATTTTGCTATTGCCGATTTTTGATATAGGGCGCTATGTCAGTCATTATAAAATGAAATTTAACAACAGCAGTCAATAAATTGTCATAGCGCAACAAAATAATGGTATTAGAGGGATAAACTGCACCAGTTTTTATTTTTGTGATGAGATACAGTGTCTGTGTGAATGACTTTCTTTATTCTTAGCTGATACTTTCATTCAAAAAGTGAACGTATGAATAAGTGGGTTAAGGCCAGAAAATTGGCTGCATGAACTCGGAAAGATAATAAATTGAATTATTGTCATGAGGTCGTGAATTTACCTCATAACAGAGAGCTTAATTAACCAGGCTCTTGAACTGACAGGTTTGCCACATTTGTGGTAGGGAAGGGGGTGAGAATCCCCCGCAGCCCCCGCTGCTGTGATGCTGACGACCCCGTATGGACCACTGATCGCAAGATTGGGAAGGACGGGTGAGGATGACGCTAAGCCAGAAGACCTGCCTGTCAGTGACTACCAACAACTTCGGTGGGAAGTGGGTGGTTCAGATGCATACAGTCGAGAGACTGGGTATCTCTACACCCCTACCACCCTGAACAGGATCAGGGTATGGCGGCCAATTTTCACGCATTTGTTCTTGCAGGTACCGGAAGCGGCTGTGGTAAAACCACGGTGACGCTGGGCTTGTTGAGCTTGTTGAAAAAACGCGGTTTACGCGTCCAGCCTTGCAAAGTGGGTCCTGATTACCTTGATACCGGCTGGCATACAGCGGTATGCGGTACCGCTTCCCGCAATCTTGATAGCTTCATGCTTCCCATCCCCACGCTGAACGCGCTATTCAACGAGCAGATGCAACATGCGGATATCGCCGTTATTGAAGGTGTGATGGGGCTGTATGACGGCTATGGTACCGACCCAAACTACTGCAGCACCGCCGCTATGGCTAAACAGTTAGGCTGCCCGGTCATCTTACTGGTTGATGGCAAAGCCGTTTCCACCTCAATCGCCGCAACGGTAATGGGTTTTCAGCATTTTGATCCCACCCTGAACATCGCCGGCGTTATTGTTAATCGGGTTAACAGCGAAACGCATTACCAGTTACTGAAAGTCGCAATCGAACGTTACTGCGATGTACCCGTCTTAGGTTACGTACCCCGTATGGATGGGGTTGCCCTTCCTGAACGTCATCTGGGTTTAGTAACTGCACGTGAGTCGGTTATCAATCAGCAACCGTGGCAGGCTTTTGCCGCGACGCTGGAGCAAACCCTTGATATTGACGCGCTGCTGACATTAAGCCAGTCAACCGTTCTTCCTGCTGGTGAATGGCCCGCGCTACCGGCCGCAGACGCCGGAGCAGGGCTAACGCTTGCAATTGCCGATGACGAAGCCTTCAACTTCTACTACCCGGACAACATTACGCTGCTGGAACGTACGGGGCTAAATATTGTTCGTTTTAGCCCGCTGCACGACACGTGCTTACCCGACTGTCAGATGATCTGGTTAGGTGGCGGATATCCTGAGCTACACGCTGCGGCGCTGGCTCGCAATGACTCAATGCTGAAGCAACTGCGAGCGGCACATCAACGTGGCGTCGCGATTTATGCAGAGTGCGGGGGGCTGATGTATCTCGGCAGTTCGCTTGAGGACAGCAATGGCGATACCTGGCTGATGGCGGATATCATTCCCGGCCACAGCAAAATGGGGAAACGTCTGACCCGATTTGGCTACTGTGAAGCACAGGCTGCGCAGCAAACATTGTTAGCAGCAGAAGGCGAAGTGCTGCGCGGACATGAATTCCACTATTCCGATTTTACCCCTGAAACACCAGCGGTGATGAAATGTCGCAAAGTGCGCGATGGTAAAACGCTGCAAGCCTGGTCCGGCGGCTGGCAGGTCGGAAACACCTTCGCCAGCTATCTACACGTTCATTTTGCTCAACGTCCGCAGATGCTTAACCATTGGCTGGCAGCTGCAAGGAGCGCGCTATGACGATCCTGGCGTGGTGTGTTGCCTGGCTGCTTGATTTTATCATCGGCGATCCGCAGAACTGGCCGCATCCGGTGCGCTGGATTGGCAATCTGATTTCTGCCGTGCAGCGAATTGTTCGGCGTTATTGCCATAGCGACCGTGCGCTGCGCATCGGCGGTGCGGTGATGTGGATTGTGGTGGTTGGTCTGACCTGGGCTGTGTCCTGGGGCGTGCTGGCGCTGGCAGAATCTATTCATCCCTGGCTGGGCTGGGTGGTAGAGGTATGGATGATCTTTACCGTGCTGGCCGGGCGCTGCCTGGCAAACGCCGCGCAGGATGTCGAACGTCCGCTTCGGGCCGGTGACCTTGCTGAGAGTCGGGAAAAACTATCGTGGATTGTGGGGCGTGATACCTCACAACTGCAACCGCAGCAGATCAATTGCGCGGTGGTGGAAACCGTGGCTGAAAACACTGTAGACGGAATTATCGCGCCGCTGTTCTTTCTCCTTCTCGGCGGTGTGCCCTTGGCGATGGCCTACAAAGCGGTAAACACCCTTGACTCCATGGTGGGTTACAAACATGAAAAATACCGCGCTATTGGTATGGTCAGCGCGCGTCTGGACGATGTCGCGAACTTTATTCCTGCAAGACTGAGCTGGCTGCTGCTGGGCGTGGCGGCATTTTTATGCCGTAAAGACGGCTCGCGAGCTTTACAGATTGGCTGGCGCGATCGCTACAACCACAGCAGCCCAAACTGTGCATGGTCAGAGGCATCCGTAGCCGGAGCATTAGGCATTCGTCTGGGTGGTCCTAATGACTACTTTGGCGAGCGCGTTGAGAAACCGTGGATCGGTGATGCACAACGCGACATTTCGGTAGACGACATTTCCCATACGATTCGACTGATGTGGGTGGCATCGACGCTGGCACTGGCGCTGTTTATTGCGCTGCGGTGGCTGTGGGTCGGTGTAGCCTGAGGACAACATAATGCAATATATCCAGCAACCCCAGGCGATTGAAGCCAAAAGTTTCGACATTATTGGCGAGATCATCCGTGAAACCCGTCCGGACTATCAGTTTGCCAGTCCGTTACATGAAGCCATTATCAAGCGGGTCATTCACACGACGGCGGATTTCGACTGGCTGGACATTCTGTGGTTTTCCAGTGATGTGCTTGAGCAGTTTTGTGCCGCGCTTAGCCGTTCGAGCGTGATTTATACCGATACCACGATGGCACTTTCCGGGATCAATAAAACGCTGCTGGCAAAATTCGGCGGTGAATGCCGCTGCTACATCAGCGACCCGCGGGTTGTGCGTACGGCAAAAGAGCAGGGGATTACCCGGTCAATGGCTGCTGTCGACATTGCGGTGAAGGAAGAGGGGGAAAAGCTGTTTGTCTTTGGCAACGCACCGACTGCGCTGTTCCGCCTGCTCGAGCATGATGTTGCCGTCAGCGGTGTGGTGGGTGTACCGGTTGGGTTCGTTGGTGCAGAAGAGTCGAAAGATGCCCTGACCCAAAGCAATTTGCCCGCCATTGCAGCGTTAGGCCGTAAAGGGGGAAGCAACGTCGCCGCCGCTATCGTCAACGCCATGCTTTATCACATGCAGGGGGCGCGATGAGCGAGGCCTTCGATACGCCGGTGTGGCACAACGGTAAAGCGCTGCGTAAAGGATATACCACGGGATCGTGCGCCACGGCGGCGGCAAAAGTGGCAGCGTTGATGGTATTGCGCCAACACCTTATCCATCAGGTTTCCATCGTCACGCCTTCCGGGGTGACGCTGTGCCTGAACGTGGAGTCGCCGCATATCGAAGGGCAGCAGGCGATAGCCGCCATCCGCAAAGACGGTGGTGATGATGTGGACGCCACCCACGGCATGCTAATTTTTGCCCGCGTGACGTTAGACGATAGTGGCGTGATTGCCTTACAGGGCGGTGAAGGGGTCGGTACGGTAACCCGCAAAGGGATTGGCCTGCCGGTGGGCAGTTCGGCGATTAACCGTACACCTCGCCAGACCATTGAATCAGCCGTCCGCGAAGCGATTGGCCCAAATCGTGGGGCGCAGATTGAAATCTTCGCGCCAGAAGGCGAAGAACGGGCGCAAAAAACCTACAACTCCCGCCTTGGCATTCTGGGTGGCATTTCGATTATCGGCACCACGGGTATTGTCACGCCGATGTCGGAAGAGAGCTGGAAACGTTCGCTGTCGCTGGAGCTGGAAATTAAGCGGGCGGCTGGGCTGGAGCGTGTCGTACTGGTGCCGGGAAACCACGGCGAGCGTTTTGTGCGCGAGCAGATGGGTATCGACTCTCAGGTTGTGGTCACTATGAGCAACTTTGTCGGCTACATGATTGAAGAAGCCGTACGTCTGGGATTCCGGCAAATCGTGCTTGTGGGACACCCCGGGAAGCTCGTCAAAATCGCGGCGGGGATCTTCCACACCCATAGCCATATTGCCGATGCCCGTATGGAAACGCTGGTGGCTCACCTCGCGCTACTTGGCGCACCGCTGGAGCTGCTGACGTTGGTCAGCGAGTGCGATACCACCGAAGCGGCGATGGAACATATCGACGCGTACGGTTTCCAGCACATTTATGACCATCTGGCTCAGCGCATTTGTATGCGCGTCCTGCAAACATTGCGCTTTACCAAAAATCCCCCAACCTGCGATGCCATCATGTTTTCCTTTGATAATCAGGTTCTTGGCAGTAATCGCCCGGTCGCAGAAATTGCGGAGGAGATGCAATGTTAACCGTTGTAGGGATGGGCCCCGCCGGTTTGCATTTGATGACGCCTGCGGCACGAGAAGCTGTCGCGACGGCTGATGTTCTGGTCGGTGGAAAGCGGCATTTGCAGCAATTCCCGGATTTTGCCGGTGAACAGTTTGCTCTTGGCGCCAATATCCCGGAACTCCTGAGCTGGATTAGCGCACACCAGGAGAAGCATGTTGTGGTACTGGCATCTGGCGATCCGCTGTTTTACGGCATCGGGACGCGCATGGTGGCGCATTTTGGTGTTGAGAATGTGCGGATTATTCCGGGCATTAGCGCGGTGCAGTACCTGTGCGCGCAGTCCGGTATTGATATGAACGATATGTGGCTGACCAGTAGCCATGGCCGCAGCGTCTGTTTTGATGAGCTGGCGCGACATAACAAGGTGGCGATGGTGACTGATGCGCTGTGTGGCCCGCGTGAAATCGCGCAGCAGCTCATTGCACGAGGCAAGGGGCATCGCTGGATGGTGATTGGCGAAAACCTGGCGATGGAAAATGAAAAGATCCATTTCCTGCCTGTGCGTGAAGTTAACGCCGACTATGACATGAATGCAGTGGTGATCCTCGATGAAAGATGAGCTGTTTCTGCGTGGAGAGAAAGTGCCGATGACCAAAGAAGCGGTACGCGCACTTGCCCTCTCAAAACTTGAATTACACCGCGCCAGTCACCTGATTGATATTGGCGCTGGAACCGGCAGCGTGTCGATAGAAGCCGCGCTGCAATACCCAGGATTGCGCGTGACGGCCATCGAACGTAACCCGGCGGCGCTCAGATTGCTGGATGAAAACCGCCAGCATTTTGCCTGCGCAAATATCGATATTTTTCCCGGCGTCGCACCAATGACCATCACGGAAAAGGCCGATGCCATCTTCATGGGCGGCAGCGGCGGCCATTTGACCGAACTGATTGACTGGTCAATGCGTCAATTGCATCCCGCAGGGCGTTTGGTGATGACGTTCATCCTCCAGGAAAACCTCAACACCGCGCTGGCACATCTGGACCATCTTGGCGTACAGGGTGTGGATTGCCTGCAATTACAGGTTTCCTCGCTTGCCACGCTTGGCAGTGGTCACTATTTCAAACCGAATAACCCCGTATTTGTTATCGCCTGTCAGAAGGAAGGAAACCATGTCTGAGATTTTTGATCCCCGTAGCGTGTGGTTTGTTGGCGCTGGTCCTGGCGATCGCGAGCTGATTACCCTCAAAGGTTACCGGTTGCTCCAGCAGGCGCAGGTTGTTATCTACGCCGGATCGCTGATTAACACGGAATTGCTGGAGTATTGCCCTGCCGGTGCTGAATGTCACGACAGTGCCGAACTGCATCTGGAGCAGATCCTTGATCTGATGGAAGCTGGAGTGAAAGCGGGTAAGACCGTTGTGCGTCTGCAAACCGGCGATGTCTCGTTGTACGGTTCCGTACGCGAGCAGGGTGAGGAGCTGACCAAACGCGGGATTGACTGGCAGGTGGTACCCGGCGTCAGCGCGTTCCTCGGCGCGGCGGCAGAGCTGGGCGTTGAGTATACCGTGCCCGAAGTTTCACAGAGCCTGATCATTACGCGCCTGGAAGGCCGCACCCCGGTACCAGAGCGTGAACAACTGGAGTCTTTTGCCAGCCACCAGACATCAATGGCGATTTATCTTTCCGTCCAGCGTATTCAACGGGTGGCTGAGCGTCTGATTGAAGGCGGCTATCCGGCGACCACTCCCGTGGCGGTGATCTATAAAGCGACCTGGCCAGAAAGCCAGACCGTGCGCGGGACCCTGGCGGATATTGGCGACAAGGTTCGCGATGCGGGCATCCGTAAAACGGCCCTTATTCTGGTCGGTAATTTCCTGGGCTCGGAGTATCACTACTCCAAACTCTATGCGGCGGACTTTAGCCATGAATACCGTAAAGCCTGAGTCAATTGCGCTTTTTTGCCTGACTCCTGGCGGCGTTGTGCTGGCGAAACGTCTGGCAGCCATGCTGCCGGTTACCTGTTTTACCAGTGAAAAGCTGCTGGAGGAGGGGTTTATTCCCTTCGAAAACGGCTTTGCGAATACCGCCCGCGAAGCGTTTACGAATTACTCGGCGCTGATTTTTATCGGTGCGACCGGTATTGCGGTGCGCGTACTGGCCCCGCTGGTCAATGACAAATTCTGCGATCCGGCAGTGGTGGTCATTGATGAACGTGCCCAGCATGTCATCAGCCTGCTCTCCGGTCACGCGGGCGGTGCCAATGCGTTGGCGCGTTATCTGGCGGGCATGTTGGGGGCCGACCCGGTGATCACCACCGCGACGGATGTGAACGATATGGCGGCACTGGATACGCTGGCATTTCAACTCAACGCCCGGATGAGTGATTTCCGTTCGGCGGTGAAGATCGTGAATCAGATGCTGGTCAGCAATAAACGGGTTGGTCTGTGGTGGGATGACGAACTGACGCAGGATGTCAGCCATTGTGACCGGCGCGGTTTTATCACGGTCACCGATCTTAACCAGCTCCCCGAGCTGGATGCATTGGTGTGCATCACCTTGCGCACCAATTTACCTGACCTGCCTGTTACGCACTGGAAGCTGGTGCCACAGCGGGTTGTGGCCGGAATTGGCTGTCGCCGTGATACGCCGTTCCCGCTGCTGGCTGCGCTGCTGGCTCGGCAACTTGAAGCCCAACAGCTCGATCCGTTGGCGCTAAAAGCGATTGGCAGCATCACGCTGAAAAAAGATGAACAGGGTCTTATCCAACTGGCTTCGTGCTGTCGCGTTCCTTTCGAAACCTTTACTGCTGACGCGCTGCGTGAGCATGAACATCGTTTTCCGGCCTCATCGTTTGTTCGCAAAACGGTGGGTACAGGAAGCGTTTCCGGTCCTGCAGCCTGGCTGTTGAGCCACGGAAAACTGTTAGGCGAGACCCTGCGAGAACAGGGCGTCACTATCACTTTGGGAGTTTCACACTGATGTTAAGCGTAATTGGAATTGGCCCTGGCTCGCAGGCAATGATGACCATGGAAGCCGTTGAAGCACTGCAGGCAGCGGAAATCATCGTTGGCTATAAAACCTACACCCATCTGGTAAAAGCGTTCACGGGTGACAAACAGGTGATCAAAACCGGGATGTGCAAAGAGATTGAACGCTGCCAGGCGGCGATCGAACTGGCACAGGCGGGTCACAACGTGGCGCTGATCAGTAGCGGTGACGCGGGGATTTACGGTATGGCCGGGCTGGTGCTCGAACTGGTCAGCAAGCAAAAGCTGGATGTTGAGGTCAGGCTAATCCCAGGCATGACCGCCAGCATTGCCGCCGCCTCTTTGCTGGGCGCGCCGTTGATGCACGATTTCTGCCACATCAGCTTAAGCGACTTGTTAACGCCGTGGCCGGTTATCGAAAAACGCATCATTGCCGCCGGTGAAGCAGACTTTGTTATCTGTTTCTACAACCCGCGCAGTCGGGGTCGCGAAGGTCATCTGGCGCGCGCATTTGAGCTCCTTTCCGCCAGCAAAAGCGCACAAACGCCGGTTGGTATTGTGAAGTCTGCCGGACGTAAAAAGCAGGAAAAATGGTTAACCACGCTCGGTGAAATGGATTTCGAACCGGTTGATATGACCAGTCTTGTGATCGTGGGTAACAAAACAACCTATGTTCAGGACGGCCTGATGATCACACCACGAGGTTATGTGCTGTGAATTACGGTGATGTGTTGGTCATGGGGGGTACCAGCGATGCGCGCATGCTGTGCCAGCAACTGGATGCGGCAAACGTGGCCTACACCCTGTCAGTTGCAACCCCAACAGGGAAACAGCTGGCGGGAGACATCAAAGGCCAGGTGCGCTGCGGGCGTCTGGAACGTGAACAAATGATTGCCTGGCTACAGGAAAATCGGACGCGCTGGGTGATCGATGCCTCTCATCCGTACGCCGAGGTGGTGAGCCGTAACATCATGAGCGCCTGCGAAGCGGCGGGCGTACTGCTGAGCCGCTATCAGCGCCCTGAGCAGTTGAGCGGCTTAACTCACCCGCACCTGTATACCGTACAAAGTATTCCGCAAGCCTGTGAGGTGGCGCGACGCTTCGGCGATCGCGTGCTGCTGACGACCGGCAGTAAAGATCTGGCTATCTGGCGCGAAGGGTTGCCTGAAAAAACGTTGCTGGCGCGTGTTCTGCCTGTTCCTGAGGTCATTCAGCAATGCGCGGATCTGGGATTTGGCGTCGGTGAAATCTTCGCACTGTGCGGACCGTTTAGCGCCGAGTTCAACGCCGCGTTTTATCGCCAGTGTCAGGCTGATGTGGTGATCACTAAGGCTTCAGGCGCTGAAGGTGGTTATCAGGAAAAGGTTCAACCCTGTCTGGATGCCGGAATCCCCTGCATCGTGATTACACGTCCGGCACCGTTGGTGACGGGAGAAGAGTTACTGGAAAGTCAGGCCGCCTTTGGGGCGCGTTTAACGCGCTGGCTGGCCGCTGCTTAAGGAGTTAGAGATGAAAAAGGCGCTTCTGGTGGTCAGCTTTGGCACCAGCTATCACGACACCTGTGAGAAAAATATTGTGGCCTGTGAGCGCGATCTCGCAGCCAGCTGCCCTGACCGCGACCTGTTCCGGGCGTTTACCTCCGGAATGATAATCCGCAAGCTCAAGCAGCGCGACGGCATTGAAATCGACACGCCGCTGCAGGCGCTGCAAAAACTGGCGGAGCAGGGGTATCAGGATGTGGCTATTCAGTCGCTGCACATTATCAATGGCGACGAATACGAAAAAATTGTCCGCGAAGTGCAAAGTATGCGCCCGCTGTTTTCACGCCTGACGCTGGGTGTACCGCTGCTGAGCAGCCATGAAGATTACGCACAGTTGATGCTGGCGCTGCAACAGCAGATGCCGACGCTTGGCGAAAGTGAAAAAGTGGTGTTTATGGGGCACGGCGCCAGCCACCATGCTTTTGCCGCCTATGCCTGTCTCGACCACATGATGACGGCGCAGCGCTTTCCGGCACGGGTTGGGGCAGTGGAAAGCTATCCAGAAGTGGATGTGCTGATTGAAAGTTTATCTCAGGAAGGGGTGACGGCGGTGCATTTGATGCCGCTGATGTTAGTCGCTGGCGACCATGCCATCAACGACATGGCCTCCGACGAAGACGATTCCTGGAAAACGTTGTTCAATGCGGCTGGGATACCGGCTACGCCGTGGCTTAGTGGTCTGGGTGAGAACCCAGCGGTTCGCGCCATGTTCGTGGCACATTTACAGCAGGCGCTTAATGTTGCGCTGGAGGAAGCTGCATGAGCGGAAAACTGTATGCACTGAGCACCGGGCCAGGTGCTTCCGACCTGATTACCGTGCGTGCCGCACGCACGCTCGGCGCGCTGGATATTCTCTATGCGCCTGCCGGGCGTAAAGGCGGCGACAGTCTGGCATTGTCGATTGTACGTGAGTACATCGGCGAGCAGACCGAAGTCCGCTGCTGCCATTTTCCCATGAGTGCCGACAGCGCTGAAAAAGAGGCCGTCTGGGATGAAGTTGCTGCTGCGCTGGTTCAGGAAGTCGAGGCCGGTAAGCAGGTGGGGTTTATTACTCTCGGCGATGCGATGCTGTTCAGCACCTGGGTCTTTTTACTTCAACGTATTGGTTGTCCTGACTGGCTGGAAATCGTTCCTGGCGTCACGTCTTTCGCGGCGATTGCTGCGCGTTCAAAAACGCCGCTCGCTATGGAGCAGCAGTCACTGGCGGTGGTCTCCTGTACCGCGCCGGAAGCGGAAATCCAGCAGGCGTTAAAACAGCATGACAGTCTGGTATTGATGAAAGTGTACGGTCGTTTTGCGCGTATCAAAGCGCTGCTGCAACAAGAGGGTTTGTTGGACTGCGCATTGATGATGTCTGAAGCCACGCTGCCAGGTGAACAGTGCTGGCGTCATCTCGATGAGGTGAGCGACGATCAGCCGCTGCCTTATTTCTCGACCATTCTGGTCAATAAACAGTGGGAGTATGCACAATGAAGCTCGAACAACAGCTAAAACAGCTGTCTTTCAGCGGGTTGGCTGCGGCGCTATTACTGATGATTGTTCCTGAACAAGCGTTCGCCATGCACATCATGGAAGGTTTCTTGCCGCCGATGTGGGCGCTGGCCTGGTGGCTGCTTTTTCTACCCTGCCTGTGGTACGGGCTGGTACGTCTGCGCCAAATTGTGCAGGAGGATAACCACCAGAAGGTTTTGCTGGCCCTGTGTGGCGCCTTTATTTTTGTGCTGTCGGCGCTGAAAATTCCTTCCGTCACCGGAAGCTGCTCACATCCAACCGGTGTAGGCCTGGCGGTTATCCTGTTTGGACCGGGCGTGGTAGCCATCCTTGGGGCGATTGTCCTGCTGTTCCAGGCTCTGCTGCTGGCACACGGTGGTTTGACAACGCTCGGCGCGAACGGCATGTCGATGGCGGTAATTGGCCCGGTTGTGGGTTACATGGTGTGGAAAATGGCCTGCCGCGCGGGGCTGCGTCGTGATGTCTGCGTCTTCCTGTGTGCGATGCTGGCGGATCTCGTCACCTATTTCGTGACCTCGGTACAGCTGGGCGTTGCGTTCCCAGATCCCTCTGCTGGCGCTACGGGTTCAATCATTAAGTTCATGGGGATTTTCTGCCTGACGCAGATCCCAATTGCGATTGCGGAAGGGTTACTCACCGTGCTGATTTACGATCAGCTAACCAAACGCCAGTTGATAACCGCACAAGGGCATTAACGATGAAAAAGACGCTGATTATATTGGGCATGGTAGTGGCGCTGGTGATCCTGCCGTTCTTTATCAACCACGGTGGGGAGTACGGCGGTTCAGACGGTGAGGCGGAAAGTCAGATTCAGGCAATTGCCCCGCACTATGAACCCTGGTTCCAGCCGTTGTATGAACCCGCAAGCGGTGAAATTGAAAGTCTGCTGTTTACACTCCAGGGATCGCTGGGCGCAGCCGTGATTTTCTATATCCTGGGTTATACCAAGGGCAGGCAACGCCGTGATGACCGGGCTTGACAGGCTTAGCTATCAAAGCCGTTGGGTTCATGTCTCGCCGGTGCGGAAATTTCTGCTCTGGTTGGTGATGATGATTCTGGCGTTTACTCTGCCCCCGTTGGGGCAGGGTATTGAGCTTTTACTTATTGCCGCGCTGAGCTGCTGGCTACTGCGTATTTCCGTCTGGCGCTGGTGCCGTTGGATGGCATTACCGTTTGGTTTTCTGGCGGTTGGCGTAGTGACCATTTTGTTTAGCATCAGCCGCGATCCGCAGACGCTGTTGGCCAGCATACCTGTGGGAAGTTATTGGTTGGGGATCAGCGCACCAGGACTGGTGACCGCCAATGAAACGTTCTGGCGTAGCCTTGCCGCGCTGGCGGCAACCTTCTGGCTGGTACTGAATCTGCCGTTTCCGCAATTAATTATCTTACTCAAACGCGCGCACGTTCCTCGCCTGCTAACTGAGCAGATCCTGCTGACCTGGCGGTTTATTTTTATCCTGTTAGACGAGGCGCTGGCTATTCATCGCGCACAAACGCTGCGTTTTGGTTATCGTAGCTTGCCGTTGGGCTACCGCTCTCTGGCAATGCTGGTGGGATTACTGTTTACCCGCGTGTTGATCCGCTACCAGCAAATGACCACCACACTGGATATCAAACTGTATCAGGGTGATTTTCACCTGTAAGGAAAAGTATGCTTGCCACCTCAGCGCTTTGGTTTCGCTATCAGGATGACCCGATCCTCAAAGGGCTAACGCTGGATTTTTCTACGCATGCCGTCACCGGGCTGGTAGGCGCTAATGGTTGCGGGAAATCCACGCTGTTTATGAACCTGAGTGGCTTATTACGCCCACAGCAAGGGGCGGTGATGTGGCAGGGCAAACCGCTGGATTACAGCAAGCGCGGCCTGCTGGCGCTGCGTCAGCAGGTGGCAACGGTATTTCAGGACCCCGATCAGCAAATTTTTTATACCGATATCGACAGCGATATCGCCTTTAGCCTGCGCAATCTTGGCGTGGATGAGGCCGAAATCTCCCGTCGTGTAGAAGATGCGCTCACGCTGGTCGACGCTCAGCATTTCCGCCATCAGCCTATTCAGTGCCTAAGCCATGGGCAAAAAAAACGTGTGGCGATTGCCGGCGCGTTGGTGTTACAGGCGCAGTATTTGCTGCTGGATGAACCCACCGCGGGCCTTGACCCATCAGGCCGCACGCAGATGATTGAGATAATCAAACGCATCGTTGCGCAAGGAAATCATGTGGTTATCTCCAGCCATGATATCGATCTTATCTATGAAGTCAGCGATGCGGTGTACGTTTTACGCCGGGGTGAAGTACTCACGCACGGCGCGCCAGGCGACGTTTTCGCCCGTACGGATCTTATTGAACAAGCAGGATTAACTCAGCCCTGGCTGGTGAAGCTGCATACTGAGCTGGGCTTCCCGCTGTGTAAAACAGAGGCTGAATTTTTTAGCTGTATGCGAGAGAACGCACTGAAGGAGGCGTCATGACGCAGGCAATAATGTTGCAGGGAACGGCATCTGATGTAGGTAAAAGCGTATTGGTCGCCGGGCTGTGTCGTATTTTTTATCAGGATGGACTGCATACCGCGCCGTTCAAATCGCAAAACATGGCGCTGAACTCTGGCATTACGCCAGAGGGAAAAGAAATGGGCCGCGCGCAAATTTTTCAGGCTGAGGCTGCTGGCATTACGCCAGATGTGCGTATGAACCCGGTGCTGCTTAAACCGACCAGCGATCGAAAAGCGCAGGTAGTGCTGATGGGCAAAGTGGCGACCGATATGGACGCGGTGAGTTACCACGAGTACAAACCACGTCTGCGGGAACAGATCCTGTCAGTTTATAACAGCCTGGCGCAGGAGTTCGATGTGCTGGTGCTGGAAGGTGCGGGGAGCCCGGCAGAGATTAACCTGCGCGATCGCGATATCGTCAATATGGGCATGGCAGAGATGGCGCAGTGCCCTGTCATTTTGGTGGCGGATATCGATCGTGGCGGAGTGTTTGCTTCCATTTACGGCACGCTGGCGCTGTTGCACGATCACGAACGCGCGCGGGTAAAAGGGGTGATCATCAATAAGTTTCGCGGTGATGTGACGCTGCTGCACTCCGGTATCGAGCAAATTGAAGCGCTGACCGGTGTTCCGGTTCTGGGCGTGATGCCATGGCTGGATGTTGATCTGGAAGATGAAGATGGCGTTGCGCTGCAAAAGGGCAAGTATTTGCGCACTGACAAACGCGACATCGACATCGCCGTTGTTCAAATTCCGCACATATCTAACTTTACTGATTTCAATGCGCTTGCTGCGCAGCCGGATGTGCGCGTGCGCTATGTTCGTCAGCCTGAAGAGCTGGCGGGGGCCGATCTGGTGATTTTGCCGGGTAGCAAAAATACCCTTGGCGATCTGGTGTGGCTGCGTGAAAGCGGGATGGCGCATGGCGTCGTGCAATTACACCGTAATAACGTACCGGTGGTGGGGATTTGCGGCGGCTATCAAATGCTCGGTGACACCATCATTGATGAAGTAGAGTCGGGACTCGGGACGCTGCCGGGGCTGGGCTTGCTCAATACAGTTACCCATTTTGCCCAGCACAAAACCACGACCCTGGTTGAGGGACAAATGTCCTCATCGCTGCCTGACTGGCTGGCGGGCACGGCGGGGTTATCCGTTCGCGGTTATGAAATTCATATGGGCGAAACAGCATTAACCGATGAATGCCAGTCGGTGATGACGTTGCACAAAGACGGCGGCAACGTTGTTGACGGCGCGGTTACTCCGGATGGTCTGGCGTTCGGCACCTATCTTCACGGTCTTTTCGACAGCGATGATTTCACCCGTGCGTTGGTCAATGGCCTGCGAGAACGTAAAGGGTTAGCTCCGCTGGATTCCACCTTCCATTACGCGCAATATAAATCGCAGCAGTTTGATCTGCTGGCGGATGCGATGCGGCAACACATCGATATTGAGAAAATTTATACCATCATGCAGCAACACCGGGAGCCAGTATGATGATTCTGGTTACTGGCGGCGCACGAAGCGGTAAGAGTCGGCATGCGGAAGCGCTGATTGCTGATTCCCCAAACGTTTTGTATATCGCGACTTCGCAGATTTTTGATGAGGAGATGGCTGCGCGAATTCAGCATCATCGCGATGGACGTCCTGCGCACTGGCGTACAGCCGAACGTTGGCAACATCTTGATGAACTGATCACGGCCGCGAACGATCCTCATGAAGCCATTCTGCTGGAATGCATCACCACGATGGTGACCAACCTGCTGTTTGCGCTGGGCGGTGACAGCGATCCGGACAGCTGGGATTACGCGGCGATGGAGCAGTCTATCGAAGATGAAATCCGTTCGCTGATCGCAGCCTGTCAGCGTTGCCCGGCAAAGATCGTGTTGGTCACTAACGAAGTGGGAATGGGGATTGTGCCGGAGAACCGTCTGGCGCGGCATTTTCGTGATATTGCAGGACGCGTGAACCAGCGACTGGCGGCGGCAGCGGATGAGGTCTGGCTGGTGGTATCAGGAATTGGAGTCAAAATTAAATGAGTAAGTTGTTCTGGGCAATGCTCTCTTTTATCAGTCGCTTGCCCGTTCCTGCTCGCTGGTCGCAAGGACTGGATTTCGAGCACTATTCGCGCGGTATTGTGGTGTTTCCCCTGATTGGCGTCGTGTTGGGAGGGCTGACGGGGCTGGTCTTTATGGCGCTCCAGCCCTGGTGCGGTATTCCGTTGGCGGCCCTTTTTGCGGTGCTGACGCTGGCGCTGCTGACCGGGGGATTTCATCTGGATGGTCTGGCGGATACCTGTGACGGTATTTTTTCGGCCCGCCGACGCGAGCGGATGCTGGAAATCATGCGCGACAGTCGTCTGGGAACCCACGGTGGACTGGCGTTAATTTTCGTTTTACTGGCGAAAGTGCTGGTGGTGAGCGAACTGGCTTTGCGTGGTACGCCTATGCTGGCCGCGCTGGCAGCGGCATGTGTCGCCGGGCGAGGAACGGCGGTGTTGCTGATGTATCGGCATCGCTATGCCCGTGAAGAAGGGCTGGGCAACGTTTTTATAGGCAAAGTCACTGGGCGTCAAACCTGCGTTACGTTGGGATTCGCGGCGATCCTTGCCGCCGTGCTGCTTCCCGGCATGCGCGGCGTGGCAGCGCTGGTTGTCACAATGGTGGCGATTTTTATTCTTGGGCAGTTATTAAAACGCACGTTGGGTGGGCAAACCGGCGATACGCTGGGCGCTGCCATTGAACTTGGCGAGTTGATTTTCTTGCTGGCTCTGCTCTGAGTCAGCCTACATACTGGAACCCTTATGCAGACGTTAACCTCTTTACTCCGCGCGATCCCATCACCTGACAGTGCCGCGATGCTGCGCGCGCAGCATCATATCGACGGCTTGCTTAAGCCGCCGGGAAGTTTGGGGCGGCTCGAATCTCTCGCTGTGCAACTGGCCGGGATGCCTGGCCTGAAAGGCACCCCGCATGTGAATGGCAAAGCGATGCTGGTAATGTGCGCCGATCACGGCGTGTGGGATGAAGGGGTTGCCGTTTCGCCTAAAATCGTCACGGCTATACAGGCTGCCAATATGACGCGTGGAACCACCGGCGTCTGCGTGCTGGCCGCTCAGGCGGGGGCGAAGGTTCATGTGATAGATGTCGGGATTGATGCTGAACCTATTCCCGGTGTGGTGAATATGCGTGTGGCACGCGGCTGCGGCAATATAGCCGAAGGCCCGGCAATGAGCCGTTCGCAGGCCGAAGAGCTGTTGCTGGAAGTCATTCGCTATACCCATGAACTGGCAAAAGATGGTGTAACGCTGTTTGGCGTCGGTGAGCTTGGTATGGCAAATACTACACCTGCGGCGGCTATTGTCAGTGTGCTGACCGGCAGCGATGCCGAGGAAGTCGTGGGTATTGGTGCTAACCTTCCTCTTTCTCGGGTGGGGAATAAGGTAGACGTTGTGCGCCGGGCAATTGCCGTCAATCAACCGGATCGCCATGACGGTGTCGATGTGTTGGCGAAAGTTGGTGGATTCGATCTTGTCGGCATGGCAGGGGTAATGTTGGGGGCGGCCTCCTGTGGCCTGCCGGTTGTGCTGGATGGTTTTCTTTCGTATTCCGCTGCGCTGGCGGCCTGCCAGATTGCACCGCAGATTAAACCTTACCTGATCCCGTCACATTTCTCCGCCGAGAAGGGCGCCCGCACCGCGCTGACCCATCTTGAACTGGATCCGTATCTGAATATGGGGATGCGTTTGGGCGAAGGTAGCGGGGCCGCGCTGGCGATGCCGATTATTGAAGCTGCCTGTGCAATGTACACCAACATGGGGCAGCTCGCCGCCAGTAACATCGTGCTTCCGGATGGTAAGGACGCGTAGTTATCGCTCAACCTGAACCTCGCCTGATGGCGAGGTTTTTTTATGCGCAAATATGTCGTAACCCACTAAAACAGATAATAAAAGCTATACTCAACGGATATCTGCTGCGACGAAGGAAAGGAAAAAGATGCGTCGTGTAAAACTGCTTTGTTCACTCATTATGCTGCTCGCGAGTCAGGGCGCGCAGGCGGTGAGTTATCCGCTGCCGCCAGAGGGGAGTCGCCTGGTGGGTAACCCTTTGACCATTACGGTTCCACCTGAAAATACCAGGCCGCTAGAGGCATTTGCTGCTCAGTATGGGCAGGGGTTGAGCAATATGCTTGAAGCCAATCCGGGCGTCGATGTTTTTCTGCCTAAATCGGGTTCAACGCTGGTTGTGCCGCAGCAACTGATATTACCGGATACCGTGCGCGAGGGGATTGTCATCAACGTCGCCGAGATGCGTCTTTACTATTATCCTGCCGGCAGCAACACAGTTGAGGTTTTACCCATTGGCATTGGTCAGGCGGGTAGGGAAACGCCGCGTAACTGGGTGACGGCGGTAGAACGTAAGCAGGAAGCACCAAGCTGGACACCAACGCCAAATACCCGGCGCGAATACGCTGCTCGCGGGGAAAGCTTGCCTGCATTTGTTCCTGCGGGGCCAGAAAATCCGATGGGCCTGTATGCAATCTATATCGGCAGGCTTTATGCCATTCACGGGACAAATGCCAATTTCGGTATTGGTCTGCGGGTAAGCCAGGGGTGTATCCGTTTGCGGAATGACGACATCAAGTACCTGTTTGATACGGTGCCTGTAGGGACGCGTGTACAATTAATTGACCGACCGGTGAAATACAGCGAAGAGCCGGACGGTAGTCGCTGGGTGGAAGTCCATGAGCCGCTGTCACGCAATCGTTCGGAATACGAGTCTGACAGAAAGGTACCTTTGCCAGTCACTCCCGCTCTGCGCACCTTTATCAGTGGGAATGACGTGGATGTGAGTCGTGGAAGTCAGGCACTGGAAAGGCGCTCCGGTATGCCGGTGAACATCAGCCTGGTACAGAAGCATTATTAATTTTCAGGGCGACCCTGTTGACCTTCAGGTCGGATGGGTCGCTTTTTTAAGTTGATACTGCCCCATTTTTACCACGCCAATATGGTCTGCCATTAGTTGGGCTTCGTGTTCACTGTGGGTAACCAGCAGCGCCGTTTGCCCGGCGGCGCGCAAAATATCCCGTACCTCGTTGCCAAGACGCTCACGCGTGCGCTTATCAAGGCTGGAGAAGGGTTCATCGAGCAACAGGATTTCCGGATGTGGCGCCAACGCGCGCGCAAGGGCGATACGCTGCTGCTGTCCGCCGGAAAGCTCATGCGGATAGCGGTTGGCATGGCTGTGTAACTCCACCATTTTCAACAACTCGGTCACTCTGGCCTGTTGTTCCTCACGCGGCATGCGGCGCAGTCCAAAAGCCACATTTTGCTGCGCGGTCAGATGGGGGAATAACGCATATTCCTGGAAGACCATGCCGACATGACGTTTTTCCGGTGGCAGATGAACGCCGGGACCGGCAACACGGCGCTGTGACACATAGATCTCGCCATTTTTCAGGCGTTCAAATCCGGCAACGGCGCGTAGTACCGTGGTTTTTCCGCAGCCTGAAGCGCCCAGCAGACAGGCGATCTCGCCTTTACGTACCGACATTGAAAATCCGCTCAGTACCGATTGCTGGCTGTTGCCATAAGCAACGTGTACATCCTGGAGTCGTAATGCAATTTCTGACATTGTTGCTCTCTTAACCACGGCGAGTCATTTGGTGACGCACCAACAAAATAACCGGTAGCGTGCCAGCTAAAACAATCATTAGCGCGGCGATAGCACCTTCTTCATAGGTTCCACGTGCGGCTTCCGCATACAGCAACGTTGCCAGCGTTTCAAAGTTGACCGGGCGCAAAAGCAACGTTGTTGGTAGTTCTTTCATGGCATCAGCAAAAACCAGCAGGGCGCTGCTGACTAATGCCGGGCGCAGCAATGGGAAATGGACCCGTGCAAACGTCCCCGCACCATTCTCACCCAACAGACGAGATGCCTGTTCCAGCGAGGGGGGAATGCGACCCAGACCAGAATCCAGCGCGCCAATGGCAATCGCCTGGAATCGCATGGCACAACAAATTACCAGCAGGATCCCGGCGGACATCAGCGGCAGGCCGCGAACATCCAGTAAATCTGCCAGCCAGCGGTCGACAGCCATGGCGGGGGTTAAAAAACCAATCGCCAGAATTGTGCCGGGAACCGCATAGCCTAAAGAGGCCAGACGCATCACGCCGCGACGGAATCCCGGCATGGCGTTGTCTGCGGCGCTATGACGCGCGCTCCAGGCCACCAGCATACTGACGCAAACCACCACCAGCGTAGTTCCCGCCGCCAGCGATAGCGTATTTTGCAATGCTGACAGCAACGAAGAGGAAAGGGGGTTCTCATCGCCTATGCGTTTGGCGCTTTCCCACATTAAAAACAGTACCGGAGCCAGAAAACCCAGCACAACCGGCAGTGAAATAACGCCACCGAGCAGCCAGCCACGCCAGCCCTGTACGCGTGTAGGTTGAATTTCCCGTAGGCTGCGGCTGCTGAATCCTTGTTTTCTGCGGCCATAAAATTCCAGTGTCAGAATAAGGAATATAAACATCAGCATCATGCAGGCAATTTGTGCCGCGGCAGATAAATCAGAACGCGAGATCCACGTGGTGTACACGGTAACGGTTAACGTCTGTACCCCGAGAAACTCCGATGCGCCAATATCGTTGAGCGTTTCCAGCAGTGCCAGGCTGATCCCAACGGCCAGTGCCGGACGGGCCATGGGCAAGGCAACACGAAAAAAGGTTCCGGTCGCGCTGCATCCCAGCGTGCGTGCGGCTTCCAGTAAATGGGCCGGCTGGCTGATAAACATGGCGCGGGTTGTCAGATACACGTATGGGTACAGCACTAATCCGAGCAGAATGATGGCGCCGGAAAGTGAACGCAAATCTGGCAGCCGGAACTGTCTTGGGCTGTCAAAACCCAGTAAAAAACGGATAAAGGTTTGCAGGGGGCCAATAGGATGCAGCAGATCGAGCCACGCAAAGGCGACTATGTAGGTTGGCATCGCCAGCGGCAACAGTAACGCCCAGCTAAGTATTTTACGGCCAGGAAAATCCCATGCCGTTACCGCCCATGCGCTGCCTACGCCAATCACGCCGACCATCACCGCGACACCGGCTAATAACAGCACGGTATTTTTTAGTGCAGCAGGCAGTACATACGTCAGGAGATTATCCCAGTGAGATAAATCGGACTGGGTCGCCTGCCAAATCAGCGCAATGACCGGTGTCAGAACGCCAAGCGCTACGCACAGTGCGCCAAGATGCAACGGCGTTAATAATGACTGCGGCCCGGAAACCAGGCCGCGTAACGTCGGAAACTGCAGAGGCTTATTGATCGAATCCAACTTTATCTACCAGCAGGCTAGCTTGTTTACGATATTTAACTATTTCGGTTAACGGCGTTTTATCGACGTCGATTTCACCGATGGTAGCGCTGATAACCGGGTCCAGCGTCACACCTTTCAGTACCGGGTATTCGAAGTTCGCTTTCGCATACTGCTGCTGGGCAGGTGCGGAAACCAGATATTCCATCAGCTTAACGGCATCGGCTTTATTTGGCGCATAGCGGGCTACAGCTGCACCACTGATATTGACGTGTGTACCGCCATTTTCAAAGGTGGGTTTAACGACTTTAATCGCATCGCCCCATTGACGAGCGTCGCTGCCTTCTTTGGCGTTTTTCATATGGCCGACGTAATAGGAGTTGGCGAGACCAATATCGCAAATGCCGCCGAGGATATCGCGAGCAACATCGCGGTCGCCACCAGTTGCTTTACGCGCCAGGTTAGCTTTCACGCCACGCAGCCATTCTTCGGTCTTTGCTTCGCCGTGATGAGCGATCATTGCGGCGATCAGCGCCGTGTTATACGGGTGCTGCCCGGAACGAATACAGACTTTACCTTTGTACTCAGGACTGGCGAGTTGTTCGTAATGCCAGTTATCGATTGGCAGTGACTTCTCGGCATACAGCACGCGGGCACGCATCGACAGCGCAAACCACTGATTATCTGCGCCGCGCAGATTAGCCGGAATAGCGGTTTTCAGTGCTTCTGACTCTACTGGCTGAGTTACACCCGCTTCCACTAAATCAATGAGATTACCGGCATCGACGGTCATCAGCAGGTCGGCAGGTGAATTTTTACCTTCAGCTTTAACGCGCTCAAGCATACCGTCCTTGATATAGACCGTACTGACTTTGATGCCGCTGGTTTTGGTCCAGCTATCAAGCAAAGGCTGGATCAGACCCGGTTCACGGGTGGTGTAGAGCGTTAATGTTTCCTGAGCGAAAGCCGGTAGGCTAACTGAGAAGACCAGGGCAGAGGCAAGTGTGATACGGCGCAGTCCGGCGCGAGGCAGAGAATTCATCGTTTATATCCCAGAGTAATTGGAACGTACAGTGAACCGAGCGGGGGGCTCGTTCCTTTGGCTCGCGTACAATAAATGATAATCACTAGCACTTACAATAATTGCAAAGTTTAAACGATTTACATTTACATAACTTTAATCGACGTTGTGATGCGGCATGTAACGGTGGTGCAGAGCAGGCAGGGTACTTATGAGAGAGGATTTTATAGTGACCTGGAAAGCAAAAAGCCTGCTTAGTTTCCTAAGCAGGCTTCTTAAATATGGCTCCTCTGACTGGACTCGAACCAGTGACATACGGATTAACAGTCCGCCGTTCTACCGACTGAACTACAGAGGAATCGTGTGAACGAGGCGCATATTACTGACCTCACCATGAGGTGTCAACAGTAAAATTAGCACGTCATTTCAATTGGTTAATTAATCTTCAAATTCTGCGTTAATGCACATTTGGTGAGCGATAATGACTACCTTAGCGGCTATCGCGTAACCGCTCCATGGGGTTCTGGCGGTAAAACTGAATGAAACGCTGCCATAAGGCCGGAAAACGCGGCGCAAATAATTCAGGGGCGCTGAAGAAATACTCCGATAAAACGGCAAAGCATTCGGCAGGATCGGTCGCTGCGTACGCATCTATACTGCACGCGGTGTCACCGACCAGATCAATTTCATCCTGAATGTTATTCATTGCGGCATGCAGGTCGTGCTCCCAACCGGCGATATCGCGCAGAGGGATCGCCGGAACACCGCTGGCACGATCGCCATTACGCATATCGAGCTTATGCGCCACTTCATGGATGATCAGATTAAATCCGGAGGCATCAAAGGAATCCTGAATGTCGAGCCAGTTAAGGATTATCGGACCTTGCTGCCAGCTCTGCCCGGACTGTACAACGCGTTGGTTATGCACCAGCCCAATATCGTCTTCCCATTCATCGTCTACGACAAACGGGGCAGGGTAGATGAGAACTTCATGAAACCCGTCGAGCCACTCGATCCCCAATTCCAGGACAGGCAAACAGAAAAGTAGCGCAATGCGTGCACTTTTTAGTGGGGCCAGTTCAAACCCCTGAAGCGCTACCAATCTTTTTTGCTGTAAAAAGCGCTCGGCCAGGGCGATAAGTCTGGCTTGTTCTTGCTCGGTGAGATTCACCAGAAGGGGGATAGCCAGGGCGTCGTCCCACGGCCAGTCGTCACTCCGGGTTGTTTCTTGCTCTTTCCAGGGCCACTTAATCATCGTTTTGCTCGCAAACTCGTCACTTGAACGAAATTGACGGAACTGGGTCTGTTAAAATGCCAAATTACCTGGCATCATGGCAACCGCCAAAACGGAGAGATGCCAGAGCGGCTGAATGGACCGGTCTCGAAAACCGGAGTAGGGGCAACTCTACCGGGGGTTCAAATCCCCCTCTCTCCGCCACTACTTACCAGTACTTAACTGTTTTTAATGGTTTCTATCCAAAACTCCCTTCTTCAGTCATTCAATTGATATACCTTTCTGAAAACTTTCTGCCATATCTTCTCGGTATGTATTGAAAAAACTGACCGTTAAATACGTTATCACTTACCCAGCGTCCCCGGTAGAAATTTACCAGTATGTCATTCATTTTGTGAGCTAAGTCGTACGACATTGCAGTCCGTCGGCTTTACTCAGTTGCTACTGGATCTGGAACCCGATGTGAATACTGATGACGTGAGTCTGTCCACATGTTGCGAGAAATTTTTGTGAGACAGTGGTCATTCATACCCTTAATGAAATAAGCGCGTCTGAAACAAAAGTGCGCTTTTTATCATGGAATTATGGGGTTATTTCTTTTCTGCCAGCAAAGCGTACAGTTTACCTTCAAATGTTTCACTAACCGGCCAGGCACGATTGTCTGGGCGCAGTAATACGCTGAAACCGTTGTCACTCAGGAGATGGAGATATTCTTCATCATGCCAGGCCGTCATTTGACTTCCGAAGCGAGTAGTATTGCTGTTTTCATCAATAGCCCAGAATCGGGTAGAACAGGTTTGTGTCTCCTCATTCCAGTCATGTTCTGTTAAAAGAAGATGTGGACTGGCAATAAATAATCCTTGTGGGCAGCGTTGCCAGTCGGGGCTTGCCATCCCCTGGCGTTTCACTTCAGCAAAGGTGTGCACTTCAACCAGCAATTTCCCGCCTGGCGTGAGCCAACGCGCGCAGTTTGCGATCAGTGCTCTGGCATCCGCGGCACTGAAAACATTGAGTTCTCCAAATGTCATCATAATGAAATCGAATGACTCTTCCGGCGAGTAATGACGAACATCTTGCTGGACGTAGTTGATTTCCAAACCAGCGTCATGCGCCAGCTTTTTGGCCCAATTGACTGATGCAGGCGAGAAATCGACCCCTGTGCAGGTAAAACCGAGTCTGGCTAACTGGTTGGTATATAAGCCAGGACCGCAGCCCAGGTCCAGTACTCGTGCTCCTGCAGGCAACTGCCTGGAAATCCAGGTTACCTGCTGTTCAATTACACTCTGTCGACGACTGGCCCAGTCATGATCCTGGGACAAATGATTTTCCAGCATGCGCAGGCTAAAGTCTGGTTCATCCCAGGGAATTTTGTCCTCGTCAGCGAGGAGTTGTATGCGACCAGTGGTAGAGATAATGGTGTTGATGTCCATAAAATCCTTCTTATGAAATTTCTGTGAATTATTACGGTTTTGCTGCTGATTGTTCATACATTGATGAGATAAATTCATACCGGAAAACCTGTTTGATCATCATGAGCAAAACCTGCAAACACACTAGCAGTGTCCGCATTCGATTTGGGCACATTGAGAATCAGTTCAACCTGAAGGTCGGTTGCTGACTATCAGATGATTAAAATTTCCAGTATCAGAGCCTTAGGTTTAGTAGTAGGGAACTTACGTCATTAACATTAACACGTAGAGTTGACAATGATATATGAGGGTAGGAAAAGCGTGATCTGATTCAGGAAATTTTATTCGGCAAAGATGCAGCATGTAAACGACGGTTCGTTGAATATGATTCAGGATTTATATCCACAAACTCACTCACCCTGAACGTTACATTAGCCAGGTTATTCAACACTAATTTATCGTGATTCTAATCACAATAACTTTAACTGCTAATAGACAAAAAATCGCCATACTATAATGATGGGTTATGTTTAATAAGAGTTGATACCTAATGATTAGCTTATTTAATACATATCTGACTTCTAAGTGGTTCAACATCGATACGATGATTGTCAATCATCGCCCATAATTTTTTCTCCTTTCCTTTTCATACAGCTTGCACAGGAATAGATTGAGTTTCTGTCCTTTTTGTATGCTCTGAATAATCCATAATTTATTGACTGTACAATCTTACTATACCTTTCTTGCGCGTAAGTACAGGCGTAGGTCTACGGTCATGGAGATGTACGGATAATATTTATATGGTCTATTCATCAATATTTAAAGATGCTTCGGTAATTCATTTTTTTGAGTTGCTGCAGGCGTGATATGTGTATATCTAATACAGGAAATATTCCATGAATAACTTTAAACATTTACCAGAACCATTCCGTATTCGTGTTATTGAGCCCGTAAAACGTACAACGCGGGAGCACCGTGAAAATGCGATTGTTAATTCTGGTATGAACCCGTTCCTGCTTGATAGTGAAGATGTATTTATTGATTTATTGACAGACAGCGGTACTGGCGCTATCACCCAAAATATGCAAGCAGCAATGTTAAGGGGAGATGAAGCATATAGCGGAAGTCGTAGTTACTATGCACTTGCTGATGCGGTTAAAAATATTTTTGGATATCAGTATACTATCCCAACTCACCAGGGACGAGGTGCCGAGCAGATTTATATCCCTGTGCTGATCCGTAAACGTGAGCAGGAAAAAGGGTTGGACAGAAGTAAAATGGTTGTGTTCTCAAACTATTTCTTCGATACAACTCAGGGGCACAGTCAAATTAATGGCTGTACCGTTCGTAATGTTTATACCAAAGAGGCATTTGATACAGCGGTACGTTGTGATTTTAAGGGGGATTTTGACCTGGATAAACTGGAGGAAGGTATCCAGGAGGTAGGGCCAAATAACGTTCCTTATATTGTCGCTACGATCACGTGTAACTCTGCGGGGGGCCAGCCGGTTTCACTGGCAAACCTGAAGGCGACGTATCAACTGGCGAAGAAATACGATATTCCCGTAGTGATGGACTCTGCCCGATTTGCTGAAAACGCATATTTCATTCAGCAAAGGGAAGCTGCTTATAAAGGCTGGAGCATTGAGGAGATTACCCGCGAGACCTATAAATATGCCGATATGTTGGCCATGTCGGCGAAGAAAGATGCGATGGTGCAAATGGGGGGACTGCTCTGTATTAAAGATGACAGCTATTTTGATGTCTATACTGAATGCCGCACGCTTTGTGTGGTGCAGGAGGGTTTCCCTACCTATGGTGGTCTGGAAGGCGGAGCAATGGAACGTCTGGCAGTTGGTCTAACTGATGGTATGAATCAGGACTGGCTGGCCTATCGTATTGCACAAATTCAGTATTTGGTTGATGGTCTTGAAGCCATTGGGGTGACCTGTCAGCAAGCCGGTGGGCATGCGGCTTTCGTGGATGCAGGAAAATTACTACCGCATATTCCTGCTGAACAATTCCCGGCACAGGCTCTGGCATGCGAGCTTTATAAAGTCGCTGGCATTCGTGCAGTAGAGATTGGCTCATTTTTACTGGGCAGGGATCCTAAAACGGGGATTCAGCTACCGTGTCCGGCAGAGCTGTTACGTTTAACCATTCCGCGTGCGACATATACCCAATCGCATATGGATTTCATTATTGAAGCCTTTAGCCATGTGAAAGAAAATGCCAAAAATATTAAAGGATTAACTTTTACATATGAACCTAAAGTTCTGCGTCACTTTACTGCCAAATTAAAAGAAATCTGATAGTTAATTATTTGCCATGAATGGCTGTATTCCATAGCCATTCATGGCTCACGTTTTTATAGAAATAATATGATAGTGAACATATACAATTTATGATAAGAGGCTCGTATGGAAGAAAATTCCAGTTCAAAGCATTCATCCTTTTGGGGGATTATGGTGATAGCCGGCACCGTAATTGGCGGAGGGATGTTTGCATTACCTGTTGATCTTGCCGGTGCCTGGTTTTTTTGGGGCGCATTTATACTAATTATATCCTGGTTTTCAATGTTGCATTCAGGATTATTACTTTTGGAAGCAAACTTAAATTATCCTGTCGGTTCTAGCTTTAATACTATTACGAAAGATTTGATTGGCAATAAATGGAATGTAATCAGCGGTGCGACGGTTGCCTTTGTTTTGTACATATTGACTTATGCCTATATTTCAGCAAACGGTGCCATTATTAGTGAAACGATATCTATGCATTCGGATAGCCAGGTTAATCCAAGGATCATAGGTGTGTGCACTGCGCTGTTTGTAGCAGCTGTATTATGGTTTAGTTCTTTGGCCGCTAGCCGAATTACATCATTGTTCCTTGGGATAAAAATTCTTGCTTTTGTTATTGTTTTTGGTTCGCTTTTCTTCCAGGTCGATTACTCAATTTTAAGTGGTGTGAGTGAAGTAAACGAAGAGAGTCGTTCGTTTTTTCCTTACATATTTATGGCTATCCCTGTATGTCTGGCTTCCTTCGGTTTTCATGGCAATATACCCAGTCTGATCATCTGCTACGGAAAGAAAAAAGATAAACTGATTAAAAGTGTTGTACTGGGCTCTTTTCTGGCACTGGTTATCTATTTGTTCTGGCTATACTGCACGATGGGTAACATCCCTCGTGAGAGTTTCAAGGGTATTATTGCTTCTGGTGGCAATGTTGATGCTTTGGTGGGATCCTTTTTGGGAACAAATCAGAGTGGCTTTATTGAATTTTGTTTGCTCGTTTTCTCTAATTTGGCTGTGGCCAGCTCTTTCTTTGGTGTGACATTAGGATTATTTGACTTTCTTGCTGACCTGTTCAAGTTTGACAATTCACACTTTGGACGATTTAAAACAGTAATGCTGACATTTTTACCGCCAACGTTGCTTTATCTGTTATTCCCTAACGGCTTTATCTATGGAATCGGTGGGGCTGGATTATGTGCAACGATCTGGGCTGTTATTATTCCGGCGGTGCTGGCATTGAAATCAAGGAAAAAATTCCCTAATCAAATCTTTACTGTATGGGGAGGCCGGATTATCCCTGCCGTAGTTATTCTTTTTGGTATTGTCGTGATCTTCTGTTGGTTTGGTAATGTGCTGAATATTTTACCAAAACTGGTGTGAGAGATAGCGGATAAGAATCCAGGTTTTAGATGAGTTTGTCCAGTTATCACCAGTATGCATCGGTATTGATCCGCATTTCCTTCAGGTAACAGTATTAATGGATAGCAAAATGATAAAGAGGATGAAAAGGATTTTACCAGGCGTGGCTTTTCTGCTTGCAGCACCTTCGGTGGTTGCTACCGAGGGAAACGGGCCAGGTATTTATCCTGATGGTCTGGAAAACTATATGTCAGGGGCTCTTCCTGCCGAAGGCGTACATGTTCTGCTGTATGGAGGCAGCGCAAGGTATGATCACGTGCGCGATAACAACGGACATGATATTTCAGGGCCGGGCTTCAGTATGAACGTTAATATTCTGGCGCCGCGCATTATTTGGGTCACGGAGCAGCATCTTCTGGGGGGACAGTTGGCTTTTCATTTTATCCTGCCGCTGCTTGATGTCACGGCTAAATCGTATGGACGAAAATATACCAGCCAAGGACTGGGGGATATCTCGCTGGGTTCAGCATTGGGTTTTCATCCTTCCCCCGATCTCCACTTTGTGTTGGGGATGGATGTGTTTGCGCCAACAGGTGATTACGACCGGTATGATCCCTCAAGCCTGGGGCGAAACTATTGGGCTGTGCAGCCGGTATGGGCAATTAGCTATATCCCACAAAAGGGCGTAAATGCGGATATCAAAATGATGTATGACTTTAATTTCCGTAACGAGGAGAGTCATACACGGTCAGGCCAGGCTTTTCATGCCGATTATGCATTAGGATGGGCTGTGGGAAATGGTTGGGTGGTTGGAATTGGGGGTTACGCATTCATGCAGACAACCAATGATGATGGGCCAAACTCAGCTTCAGCAAAATCGCAGGCCTTTTCAATCGGTCCTTCTGTCCGTTATGCCAACGACAGGGGCTGGCTACTGACGTTGAAATGGCAGAAAGAAATGGATGTGCGCAACCGGTCTGAAGGATCCCAGCTTTACCTTAAAGCTTCTATTCCACTTTAGCATCGCAAATATAGCCCGCTTCATATGAAGCGGGCTTGCTTGTTTTTGCGTCAATTAGAACTGGTAGACTAAACCAACGGCAACGATGTCGTCTGTCGCGATACCATTGCTTTCATAGAAGCTGTCGTCTTCGTCCAGCAGGTTGATTTTATAATCAACATAGGTGGACATGTTTTTGTTGAAGTAGTAAGTCATGCCCACATCAACATATTTGACCAGGTCTTTATCAGTGTAACGCGGGTTACCACGGCTATCATGGTCCCAGCCGCCTAAGTCGACACCTTTAGATTGCAGGAATGCAATGGACGGGCGCAGACCAAAGTCGAACTGGTACTGAGCAACGGCTTCAAAGTTCTGCGTTTTGTTAGCAATACCGCCATCACCGTAAGCGGTCATGTTGCGGGTTTCTGCGTACATGGCAGCCAGGTAAACATCATTGGCATCATATTTGACACCCACGGTCCAGGCATCCGCTGTTTCACCGCCAGCATAGCGGCTGGCATAGTTACTATCGCCACGACCAGCAGCTACCTGATTGTTAGAACGGTCAGAACTGGAGTACGCCGCACCAAGACTTAAACCGAAGTCGAAGTCATAGGACGTAGACATACCGAAACCGTCACCATTTTCTCGTGTCAGCTTCCGGCCGTCACCATTACCAGTACCTTCGCCTGAACCAGCACTTTCATTATTACCCTGGTATTGCAGGGCGAAGTTCAGGCCATCAACCTGGCCAAAGAAACCATTATTACGGTAAGTGGCAACGCCGTTGGTACGACCAGTCATATACACGTCGGTCTGGGTGTAGGAGTCACCACCAAATTCTGGCAACATATCGGTCCAGGCTTCCACGTCGTAGACCACGCCATAGTTACGACCGTAGTCGAAGGTACCGTTCTGGCCAAAACCTAAACCGGCAAAGGCCAGACGAGTTGCGGCATTTGCACCTTCACCTTCAGCAGTGTTGGCCTTTATGTTGTATTCCCACTGACCGTACCCGGTCAGCATATCGTTAATTTGCGTTTCGCCTTTAAAACCCAGACGGGCATAGGTCTGATCGCCATCGTCGCCAGGGTTATCAGAGAAATAACGCAGGCCATCGACTTTACCGTACAGATCCAGTTTATTGCCGTTCTTATTATAGATTTCAGCTGCATTTGCTGCGCCTGCAGCTAATAAAGCAGGGAGAAGCAGTGCCAATACTTTTCTTTTCATTATGTATTCCCTTTGCATGATAATTAAAATGAATATGTAGTACTGTCCAGGTAACTACATTTGGATACTATCTATGAAGTTCATTTAATTTAAAATATAACATGTAACAAATGTATTTAAAATATTTCCAAATATTTCTAAATTGTCTTTTTATAACCATGAATGTATGTGTGTTACATTGATATTTGTTGTGTAAATCATTTTTAATCAATACATTATGTATACCGTGTTGTTTATTTATAACTGTCTCTTATACACATCTGACGCTGCCGAC
>ERZ1026931.22-NODE-22-length-73384-cov-9.848232_pt1 | contig 73384 bp, 66 predicted proteins | sample MGYA00519253_ERZ1026931 | MGnify/ENA primary metagenome ERZ1026931 (study PRJEB26926, sample SAMN06164831) | human gut metagenome | biome: ENVO:00009003; feature: ENVO:2100002; material: ENVO:00002003 | host: Homo sapiens | place: USA | collected 2012 ... | reverse complement strand
ATTGATCCTGAGAATGTCTGGCGCGAGTGGCAGGCGTATAAAGCTGACTGAATGTTGATGGGAACACGCTGCTAAAATGGCACATGAAAATTGTGCACTTACACGGATGGGTTTACTCCGCACCTGGCGTGGCGCTGAGGGGCAACTTTGAGCGACATGCAGTCAGTGAGTTTTGAATAAAATTTAACGGCTAAATCGACGCCCCGTGATTTTTGTAATCGGGGCATTTTTATCTTCAGAACCTATTAACTCCAGCCTTGTTTACTACGACGGATATAAGGTAATACGGATAATAAGGCCAGAACCGCTAATACCATTCCAATCCATAAAGCTGAACGCAAACCGAATCCAGATGAAATTGCCATTCCACCTAAATAAGAACCGCCACCTAATCCAATATTGATAACGGAAGTATGAACGGCATTGACCATTGGTCCTGGATGTGCCACGCTGACAATTCTTGCCATCATTGCCGGATTCATTGGCACGCCTGACAAACCGATGAGTATGACAGCCAGAATAGCAATAATCTGATATTGAACAAATAGTGCCATGCCGAGCAAAGAAATACTCAATATTGTTAAACCGACAACCATAACAGCTAAACTATGGCGATATGCAAGACGTCCCGTTACCATATTACCGATGATATTGGCTAGCCCATAAAGCATTAGAATGAAGGGGACCGTCTGCATTGTAAATTCACTGACATCAGTCAGCACGGGAACAAAATAACTGAATGCCGCAAAACTTGCGCCCAAAATCAAACAGCTGGTTGCACAAGCTTTCCAATAGGCTTTGTTTTTAAATGCCTTAATCTCTTCAGCCATCTTAATAGCACTGCTGCCGCTCATATGTGGCAATAATCGTACTAATGCTAACAGGCATATGAAAACCAGGATCGCGACCAGCCCAAAACTCATTTTCCAGCCCCATTGCTGGTCAATGATTGTCGCGATAGGTACACCAAAGACATTGGATACCATAAAACCTGCTATCACTATTGATGCGGCACGAGGGCGATTTTCTACAGATACAAGAGCCATACTTGTCGCGAGTGAAAGGCTTAAACACCCTGCACACAAAATTCCTGTCATGACTCGAATAGCAACTAACACATTGTAATCGGAGACAAAGACGCTTAATCCTTGTACGATAACATATAACCCTAACAGCCATAATAACGTTGAACGATAGGGTGCTTTAAATTTAAGAAAGGCGTAGGTTAATACAGGGCCACCTAGCATTACACCGAATGCATAATATGAAATCAAATGCCCAACTTCGCCGACTGTAACACCAAATGCTTCAGATAGCGTGGTCATCATACCCGCTACCATTAACTCTGCTGTACCTAATGAAAAAATGGCTAACCCTAAAATATATACGACTAATGGCATGGTTTTTTATTTTCTCCTTGTATTGGAATGATCGTTACAAAAATGAATGCAAGTAGACAATGAACTTTTGCGTTTTTTTATAAATTGATTAACAGACCAGCGACGACATCTTCGAGGATTTTTCTATCTGAAATGTTTTTATTCAGCACACGTAAACCGTAATAGCCTGCCATAAAGCCTCTCGCCATTTCGACGGCTGATGCTTTATTGTTTAGTTCGCCGCTTTGTTGACCTTCAATGAATACTGCCACCAGCGTTTGTTCTAAATGCTGACGATATTCATTATTCAGGTTTGCAACGGCTTCATCTTTACTGCCCATCTCCAGGGCTGAAAATAAGACCATCGCATCATGCTGCTCTGGCTGAGAAAGATCTTCGGCAATACCCCAGAGCAGAAGGGTATGCAATCGCTCTTTTACCAGACCTGATTGTGTGAGTATTGCTAACTGTGCTGACATAGTTTGTTCATGGCTGCGCAACAAAGCTTGCTCGTACAGGGCTTGCTTGCTTCCAAAGGCATTGTATAGGCTTCCCCGCCCTAATCCCGTACCATTGCATAAATCTTGCGCAGAGGTGCCTGCATAACCATTGGCGCTGAAAACAGCGACGGCAGCATCAATGACATCCTGATCTTCGAACTTTCGTGGACGACCTGGAAAGGCTGGTTTTTCAGCACTCATAGGGATGTGGGACTTGAAATGAGTTGAGGCGGCATAGTATTGATTATGGAACGATCAGTCAAATAATTCTCATAAAAAAATCAGCGGTGACTCGCAGACAGATTTTCTTATGAATTGCTATGCGTTTCTGTAGAGGGAAGTGTGGATTTTATCCTTTCCAGAATAGTACATTGATAAAACAGCTACCACGCGTAATGATTAATCATCATACCTGAATTTACCGTATTCTAGTGAACATACAATGTCCAACGTCCCCCTTCGATTAAGGATAGCGTTGCATCGACCGATTGAACTCACAGGGAAGAGTGAAGTCATCGCAGCACGAGTGATATGACGGCGACCCAGGCTGTGTCATCTACCTCACTACACACATCGGCCTGCCAGATACTGGTTCGGGGTGTATCTCCGTATCCACGCTGAATACGGTTCTCAGCAATTTGGAGGTCATCACCTCTTCTGGTGTGCCTTGCGCCATAACATGTCCGTTCGCCATGACCACCAGATGATCGCAGTACCGGCTGGCCTGATTAAGGTCGTGCAGCACGGCGACCACCGTTTTCCCCTGAGCCCGGAGTTCGCCCATCAGCCGCATCAGTTCCACCTGGTGATTGATATCGAGATAGGTGGTTGGCTCATCGAGTAGTACAACGGGCGTATCCTGCGCCAGGACCATCGCCAGAAATGCGCGCTGTCGCTGACCGCCTGAAAGATCGGTTAGCCGTCGGTCGGCAAGATGTTGGATCCGGGTCTGGCTCATAGCGTCATAGACCCGCGCATTGTCTTCAACGCAGAGACGCCCCCAGAGTGACAACCACGGGTTGCGACCGTACGAAACAAGTTCCTGGACGGTGATCCCCTCGGGAGTTAAATGGTGCTGGGGCAGCAGCGCCAGCCTGCGGGCTAGCTGGCGTGATGAGAGCGTATTGATGGCACTATCGCCGAGAAATACGCCACCGGACTGCGGCGTTAACAGTCGTGAAAAACAGTTTAACAACGTTGATTTCCCGCAGCCGTTAGGGCCGAGCAGGGCGGTTGTCTTACCCGCTGGTAGGGCGAGTGAAACGCCATCAAGCACCTTGTTTGTACCGTAACAGACCGTCAGATTTTCAGTTCGTAATGTCATTTATCGCATTCTCACAAGCAGCCAGACAAACCACGGCGCACCGATAATGGCGGTCAGCACGCCAGCCGGAAGCTCCAGCGGGGGATGAATAATTCGCGCCAACAGGTCGGCAATCACCAGCAGCAACGCACCTGTCATGGCTGAAACGGGCAGCAGCCAGCGGTGACGTCCTCCGGTAATGCTGCGCACCATATGCGGCACCACAAGACCAATAAAGCTAATTGGTCCGCAGACGGCCACGCCGGTCGATGTCATGGCGACGGCCAGTAGCAAAGCCTGGAGCCGAATACGCGGCACCGACACACCGAGCGTGGTGGCGCGCGCATCACCCAATGCCAGGAGGTCAAGATCGCGGCAAAAACGCAGGCTCAGCGGCAGAAATAAAATCAGCAGCGGGGCGGCTATTTTCACAAAGCTCCAGTCACGGCCCCATAAGCTGCCGGTCAGCCACAGCAGGGCGCTGTTCACATCCTGCGGACGCGAGAGCATCAGATAATCCGTCAGGCTGGCCCAGCAGGCAGAGAGCGCAACACCCGTGAGCGCCAGCTTCATAGGCTGGCTGGTGTCCGCCAGTATTCTCAGCAGGATCAGGCCCGCCATGCCACCGGCAAAGGCCAGCAGCGGCAGAGCAATTACCGGTAGTGACGGCAAGAGAAGCAGTGCTCCCACAGAGGCCAGGCTGGCGGCATGGTTTACGCCGAGAATATCCGGCGATGCCAGAGGGTTACGCACGATCCCCTGCACCAGAACGCCTGCCACCGCGAGGGCGGCACCGACAAGCAGCGCCAGCAACAGTCGCGGCAGGCGGTACGCCGTTAATACGTAATGATATTCGCGCCCGGTCTGCCAGTCGGTCAGCAGGGCACGCCAGGGAACGGCGATAACCCCCATTTGCAATGACAGAGTCGAAAATCCTGCCAGCGCGAGGGTGATGAAAATGACTATCGCAATTTTCATCCACGCCTCCTGACCAGCCAGACAAAACAGGGGGCACCAATCAGCGCCACTACTGCTCCTGCGGGCAATTCGCCAGGGAAGGCCAGCGCTCGGGCCAGAACATCCGCCAGCAACAGCAGCGTGGCGCCCATAATCATGCTCATCGGCAGGACCTTGCGCTGATCGAATCCCACCCAGAAGCGAGCCAGATGCGGCATCAGCAGACCGATAAACGCTACCGGGCCTGCCACGCTGACGCAGGTACCGACCAGAAGCAGCACCAGAATATTGATGATCAAACGTAGCTTCGGCAGATTCACCCCCAGCGTGCGGGCGGTGCTGTCACTGACATTAAGCAGGTTCAGTTGATTAGCCAGCAGCAACACCACCGGTACAGCAACCGCCACCATCGGGAAAAGCTGCCAGAACTCCTGCCAGCGTGCGTGGGAAACGCCTCCCGCGAGCCAGTAAAAAATGCCGTAAGCGTGATCTTCCGTCAGCAGCAGGGTGATGCGGGTAAGGGCCATACAGAAAGCCGAGAACGCGATGCCCGCCAGGATCAGTTTGTTTCTGTCCTGGGTGTGGCGAAATCCACCGCCTGCGGTCATTACCAGCAGCCAGCTTACGCCGCCACCGCAGGCGGCGATAAAAGCGATAGAGTAAGCCGCAACGGGCACAGGGCTGATGGCGCTGGTAAGCGCCATTGCCAGCGCCGCACCGCTGTTAATACCGAGCAGTGAAGGGGAGGCCATTGAATTATGCGTCAGGGTCTGCAGCAGCGTTCCCGCGAGAGCCAGGCTTGCGCCGATCAAAACGGCGACCAGGCTTCGCGGCAGACGAAGGTTTTGCACCAGCGCTTGCGCAAGCGTCGGCGCATGGCCCGGTAGCAGGGCGTGAATAGCATCAACGCCAGAAACAGGAATGGCCGAGTAGCAAAACAGACTCAGCCAGAAGATAGCGATAAGCGCGACAAGGGGAAGCCCCCACTGCAGCGCTGGATGTCTAAAAACTGTCATTTCACATCGGATAAAGGCTGGTGGTGAAAGATTTTTACCGTGTCGCTGGCAATGCGTTCGGCCGCGAAAATGCCGCGCATTCGCGCCCAGGCGTTACTGTCGACCGATGCCATCTGTTGTTTTTGCGCCGCCGTCAACATCTGCCACAGCGGGTCTTGCTGCCAGCGTTTCACGATGCTCTCTTCGCGATAGTGCGCGACCAGCAGCCATGCAGGATTGAGCGCCAGCAGCTGTTCCAGACCGATGGACGGCATAGACGCACCCGCCATCGCCGCAGGTACCGTCAGACCCAGAGCGGTCAGGACGCCCCCGGTCCAGGTCTCCTGCGTATGCAGGTTGAACTGCTGCTCCCGGGACGTACCAAACACCACCATCGTGTCTTTTGGCAGTTGGCTGGCCCACGCTGACATCTGTTGTTGGTGTTGCGCCAGGCGTGACTGCATCTGTGCCTTTTTACCCACGATTTCACCGATGATGGCCGCAGACTGCAGATTTTCAGTGTAGGTTTCATTGCGGGACTTAAGCAGCAGCACCGGTGCGATTTGCTGTAAGGCGCTGTAAATACCCGCATGGCGGCTGCTGTCGGCAATGATCAGATCCGGTTTCAGCGCGCTGATGGCTTCTAAACTCGGCTGCGCGCGCGTGCCAACGGACTGCCACGGCTTCAGATGCGCACGAACCTCTGGAAGAATGCGCGTGGCATCGTTATCGTCGGCAATGCCGACCGGACTGACATCGACGGCGGCCAGTGCGTCCGCAAACGACAGTTCCAGCACCACTATCCGTTGTGGCGTTTTATCAAGCGTAAAGGTGCCATGTTCGTCCTGAACCGTGGCGGCAAAAGCATGGCCGGTAAGCAGCAGAGCGGCGAATAGCGTGCGTAGTTGTATGAACATATGAATTGCCTGTGTCGGGTGGCGCTTCGCTTATCCGACCTACAAAAACAGCATGCAGGCCGGGTAAACGGGGTTTAGAACTTCAACGAACCCTGCATATACAGCGTGCGCGGCTGGCCTGCGTAAATGCCTTTGTTGTTGTCGTCGTAAGAGCGGGTGAAATACTCTTGGTCGAAGATATTTTTCACGCCGAACGCCAGGTTCAGATCTGCCATCTGCGGGCCAAAGTCATAGGCTACGCGTGCCCCCCAGAGCATAAAGCCAGGGATGCGACCGGTACTGCCGTCAGCGCTCTCTTTAACGGTGTTGGCGTTATCCGCAAACTGGCTGGACTGGAAATCGCTGTTCAGGTTGAAGGTCCAGCTACCCGGCTTATAGTCCACGCCCAACGTGCCTTTGTGTTTCGGTGAGAACGGTACCTGATTGCCATAGGTATCGCCTTTCTCGCGAATCTCAGCGTTTACATACGCATAGCTTGCGTAGACTGAAACGTTGTCGAGCGTTGGCGTCAATGTGCCGAGATCATAGCGAGCCTGAGTTTCAAGTCCGGTATGGCGCGTTTTACCGCGTGCGGTAACGGTGTCGTTGGTTTGGTTAGAATCGTACTGATTATTAAAGTTAATCAGGAACAGCCCCATTTCCGCCGTCAGCGCGCCATCGTCGTATCGGGTTCCGAGCTCCCAGGTTCGCGCTTTTTCCGGTTCCACATTGCCGCTTTGCACAGCCTTGCCAATTTGGCTGTACTGTACGGTGCCGAATGAGCCTTCAGTGTTTGCATAAAGATTCCAGCTGTCAGTCAGGTGATAGAGCACGTTTATCGCCGGAAGTGGGGCGTTGTAGCTCACTTCCTCATGTGTGCCTTTGATGGCGTTGTTCTGGTATGACTCGATATGTTCAAAGCGCATACCCGGTGTGATAGTCCAGTTGCCAATGTCGATTTTGTCATCCAGATACCAGGCGTGCGCTTCGGTGCCGGAACGAGTGTCGCGATCGTAAGGGCTGGCGCTGGACGGCAGTTGTCCGCTGCTGGTGGCGTTGTAGTAACGCATTTCATGCGTCGACTCGCTCACATAGCGGTATCCCACGCCCACTTCGTGCGCGGAAGGACCCACCATAAAGCTCTGGCTGTAGCGTGGTTCAATGCCGCGTACCCAGTAGTTGCGCGGTGAAAGGGTGAGGCGTTTGCCCTGTTCCAGGTAGCCGCTGCGCAGGGTTTCAGTGTAGAAGCCCTGAATATTGAATTTATGCTGGCTGTCCGGCTGGAACTGATAGCCGAGGCTTGCCAGCTTGCGGCGCCCCCAGAAGCGATCGTAAGGGCGCGTGGATTGCCAGCGGTCGGCGTTGTAATCCGCGCGAGACAGGCCGCCGGGCATGTCGGCTTCACCGTCGTAGTATTGCAACAGGCTGTTGAAGGTATGCACTTCGTTTGGCGCATATTTGCTTTTCAGCATCAGGTCGTCGATGCGGGTCGCGCTGTGTTCGCGCCAGTCGCTTCCACGAGTGCCGGAGTAAAGCAGGGCAGTACCAAAACCGTTATCCGCCGTGCCGCCCACCATCAGGTTGTGTGTTTCTTTTGGGTTATTTTGTGAAGATGTTGGGCTAAGCTGGCCTTCCACGCCGGCTTCGATGCCGAAGTCTTGCGGAATAGCGCGGGTAACAAAGTTCACCACGCCGCCCACGCTCTGTGGCCCGTAACGCACCGCGCCACCGCCGCGAACCACATCGATGGCGTCCATATTTCCGAGTGAGACGGGCGCCAGTGAAAGCTGCGGCTGGCCGTAAGGGGCAAACGGCACGGGAATACCGTCCATCAGCACCGTTGAACGGCTGGCCAGGCGCGGATTCAGGCCGCGAATACCAAAGTTCATTGCCAGATCGTGGCTACCGGTGCCGTTGTTTTCTGGGGCGGTAACGCCAGGAATGCGGTTCAGTACCTCGCGCATGGATGTTGCGCCTGTTTTGGCGAACTCCTCGCGGCGGATAACGTCACGTGCGCCAGCATGTTCGAATACGTCGTTTTCGCGCGCATCCCCCAGCCAGTCACCCACCACGGTCAGGGCATCTTCTTGCGGTGTTGGTGCGGACTCCAGTGTCCAGCTGTTATTACCCAGCGGTTTCACCTGCAGGCCGCTGCCGTTCAGCAGGTGTTGCAGACCGGTTTCGACGTCGTAGTCACCGTGAAGACCGTTACTCTGTTTGCCGCGCGTCAGGCTGGCGTCAACCGACAGGGTAATTCCGCTGAGCGCGGCATACTGATTAAGGGCTTTGTCGAGCGAACCCGGTGCGATATCAACCTGTGCTGCGAAGGCGGATAACGACAACCCGGCCAGCGGCAGCAGGCTCAGGCGAACGGCGTTAACCAAAGGTGTTGTTTTGCGAAAAACGCGTAAAGGCGTCATACCTTCTCCATCATCATTTTTGTTGTGTTCATCTATGAGTCGAATGAGAAGGGGAAAAAGGACAATAGAAATGAGAATTATTTTTCTTACAATGCAGAAATATTTACCCAGTATCGCGTAACTGACTGAATTTTCACTGGAAGAGTCTTGGCGATAATATCCAGGATTGCATCGGTATTCTTCAGCGGGAAAGTGCCACTCAGGCGTAACCCGGCCACCGCCGGATCGCAGCGCAGCACGCCGTTGCGATAACGGCTCAGCGTGGCAATCACGTCACCCAAAGGTTTATCGCTGAAGCTCAGAATCCCCTGCGTCCAGGCGGCGCTTTCATCATCCGCTGAGGCTATTGCACCAAATTCAGACGCGCTAAACTGCAGGCTCTCGCCAGCGCTGACGATGCGTTTTTCCTGCGGACGGTTTGCGAGTAAAACTTCAACAGCGTGTTGTTGAACGACAACGCGTGTGACGTTGTCCTGCTGGTAGACGGTAAATTCTGTGCCTAATGCGGTGAGCTGGCCCTGGCGGGTCACAACGCGGAAAGGTCTCTGCTGCGCGTCTTTTGCAGTAGTAATAGCAATTTCGCCGTACCAGAGATGGACAGCGCGTTGACGCGTATCAAAACGAACGTCCGCGGCGCTTTGTGTGTTGAGCGTCAGCAGCGAGCCATCTTCCAGCCGCTGATGGCTGACCGCGCCTTTGGCGGTGCGGTAATCCGCGCGCAGACCTTCACCGGCTTCAGATTGCCAGAGCTGCCAGCCGCCGCCCACGCCGAGCAGCAGCAGTAGCCCTTTCATGACATGACGACGGGTAAGGCGCGTATCGTGCAGCGCCCGGCTGGCGACATCACCCGGTACGCGGCTGAGCTGGCTGCGCAGATTTTCAACCTGTTGCCAGGCCCACTGATGATCTTTGTCCTCTTCGTACCATTGTTGCCAGCGCGCCTCCTGCTGTGGGCTGACACGTTCGCCGCTCAATACAGCATACCAGTGTGATGCCGAGCGCAATGCATGGCGGCGAGAATCGGTGATAGAGGCATTCACAGGCCGTGCTCCAGACGAAACAGCAGACAATGCTCGATGGCCTTTGCCATATATTTTTTCACCGAGCTGACGGAGATACCGAGCTTCAGCGCGATCTCGCTGTATGTCAGACCATCCAGTTGCGAAAGCAGAAACGCTTCGCGTGTTTTTCCGTTCAGCCCGTCAAGCATGCTGTCGATGAGTTGCAGGGTTTCGAGCTGGCTCTCGCGTTCCTCGGGCGAAGGCGCGAGCGCCTCTGGCATAAGCGCCAGCATCTCCAGATAGGCTTTTTCCAGCGCGTTTCGACGAAACAGGTCGACCATCACCCGTTTAGCGAGAGTGCACAGAAAGGAGCGCGGATCGCGGATCGTCGAGAGCGAGCCGCTGCCCATTACCCGTAGAAAAGTGTCCTGGGCAATGTCATCTGCATCAAAGGCGGACTGGAGTTTGCGCGTCAGCCAGCTTTTCAGCCAGCCGTGATGTGCGCCATAAAGCGACTCGAGCGTAAAGGAAGCAGTGGTAGTGGCGTGGTCAGACATGCGGAATGTATCAAAAGTTAATTATCACGCGATCATAGTAATATGAGAATGGTTATCATTACAATTGGAAATATAATTGTATTACGTTGAACTTCTTAATGCGTTGTTATTTATAAAAATGTTCTGAGGTGGATATAGGAAGGGGAAGAGGGAGTCTGCTTCTGGCATGTGACGGTTGGAATGACATCTGTCCATGCCTGCTGTGAGCGTGGAGCAGCTGTTACTTTTCGGGAAAAGGTGAGTTGCGGATCAGGAAATGCTCAATCGAGTCGATTAAACCGGGAGCTAAAGGGAGCGCGGGTTCAGCGTATGTTGCGATATTCGCTTTGCGATCGTCCGAAGTCACCTCTTTCATAACATGGTTCATATTGGGCAGTATAACCAGGGACACTTGAGGATTCGCGGCCTTAAGCAGTCTTGCATCCGTTTCTTCCACCTGGAGGTCGCGTTGCCCTTGTAGCACTAACACGGGTTTGGAGATACTCGAAATGAGATGCCCCGGGTTATATGAAAACGCATTGATCAAAAAAACCTGAACCGCAGGATTAAAGAGACTTTGTAGTGCTGGGTGCATATTCGTAATATCGACTCGCCGCCGATTCTCCAGGGCATCAATTATCGGCAGTGCCTGCTTTAATAGCATTTCGTTTTCCGGATTAGCGTTAAGTTGCCCCCTCAACACCTCGCCCATCGGCCTCCCGGGCGTTGCGATAAGAACCACGCCGCACACATCCTCTTCTTGAGCCGAGGCAAGTGCGACTACGCCCCCTTCGCTGTGTCCTAAAACCCAAATACAGGGAGTGTGCATGTGACGTCTAAGCACGTCTACCCAGGATCGAACGTCGTCAACATAGTCAGCAATTGTCACCGCGTTGGCATCCTCTACGGCCATTGCGCTAGCGAACATTCCACGTTTGTCGATACGAAGCGTCGCAAAGCCTTTAGCCGCCAGGCCTTCAGCAAGAAGTCGGTAAGGCGATGCATTCACTCCAAGCGGGTTGTTTCCATCCCGATCGGTCGGCCCTGAGCCAGGAACGATAAGAACAACGGCTGTTGGTTTTGAATTCGGGGTGAGTAACGTGCCTTTTAAAGGCCCTTTTGGTCCAGCGGCAGCCAGGACAGTTTCGGAAAAGGTCACTGGTACTGCCGCCAGACTCACAAATGGGCAGGCGCCCAAAAGGGCAATTGAGGCGGCAATATTCATCGGAGATGTTCCTGTAAAATTCAGCGTAGCCGTCAATTTATATTATAAATATGGCCTGCTCTCCATTGATTAATACATCAGCGGCGTTAGAAAAGTCCGCTGTGAGCGAGAAGCGGAAGTACGCAGTTTGCCTCACAATCAAAGCATGCTGATACTCCTTATGTTAATCACGTTGAGCTACATTAAGCAGACAGGACAGAGATATTTATAAATCTACTACTCTTAGAAAACCGATCAATCCGGCCATGGCCGGGCTCAGTGAGTTCCGGTTCTTATAGCAAATGCAGATTTTCCTGCATGCCCATTGGTCGTGTAGCGGCAGTATTTGGTAGGGAAGCTTTTTGCAGAAGCGCTCAGCTACAGATACCGGAAGAATCCCTACGCCAATGCCGCTACTGACCATCTCGCAAATACCTTCAAAACTGCTCATTCTGATGCGGTAAGTCAGTTGATGACCAAGCCCTCTGGCATGTTCGCTGATGTGATCCTGTAGCGCATTGCCGGGGTAAAGCCCAATAAAAGGTTCGCCAATCGCGTCCAAGAAAAAGACGTTATCTCTGCATCGAAGAGGGTGAGTGACGGGAACGATAAGAGCAAGTCTGTCATCTGCTATGGGTTCAAGCGTGAGTTCGCCGGCATCTACTGCATCTGAGACGAGCCCTGCTTCAACGATACCATTGCTTATACTGTTAATGATATCCGCACTGGTTCTCTCTTCTAACTCAATGGCCACATTGGGATATTCTGTAAGCCACTTTGCAAGCCTTCCAGGCAGAAACTCGGTCATCGCAGAAGTATTGGCATATAATCGTACCTTCCCTCTGACGCCTTTAACGTAAGCGCCTAGTTCAGCTTTAAGCCGCTCCTGCTGGGACAGTATCTCACGGGCATGGCGGACAAGGATCTCACCGGCTTCTGTAAGGCTGACGCCTCTTGGATGACGAAAGAACAGTTTCACCCCGGTGTCTTCCTCTATGCTTTTCAGCCTCTCACTGGCCGAGCCAGTAGCCAGGCTGGCGTACCGGCCACCATGTGTAATGCTTCCCGCATCGGCGATGCAGACGACAAGTTTCAAATCAGAAAGATCCAGCCTCATAAGATATTCACCTAAGCCTTCGGACCATCCGAAGCATGACGCGCTTAAACCAGATTGTCCACTACTGGCCGGGATGTTTGAATTTATGGAAATCCTTCGTCAGGGCAAATTTCGTGAGCGAACAACTGTATTTCTATCTTTTATTGATATTTATCCTCGCCGGTTTCGTAAAAGGTGTGACCGGAATGGGTTTGCCAACAGTGGCAATGGGATTACTTGGCATGTTTATGCCTCTCCCGATCGCGGCGGCGCTGCTGGTTATTCCTTCTTTCGTGACGAATGTGCTGCAGCTTTTTACCGGCCCTTCAGTGATGCTTATCATCAGACGTCTTTGGTTGATGATGCTGCTTATACTGGCTGGTACGGTGGCAGCATCTTCTCTTCTTATCAGCATTAATCCGGCCTGGTCAGCTTTCGGCCTGGGTGTGGCTTTAATTGTTTATGCTGTTTTTGCGCTGATATCGCCGTCGCTTACAGTTTCTCAGGCCCGGGAGAAATGGATGTCACCCGTTATTGGCGGCGTTACAGGCGTAGTAACCGGTGCGACCGGCGTATTCGTTATGCCGGCCGTTCCCTTTCTCCAGTCGCTTCGCTTTAGTAAAGATGAACTTGTCCAAGCCCTTGGGCTGTCCTTTACCGTTTCTACGGTTGCGCTGGCCGCAGGGCTTTATCTTCATGACGCATTCCGGATAGAGCAGTTTTCGCTGTCATTTATGTCCATACACCCTGCCCTGGCTGGAATGTGGCTGGGGCAGAAGGTGCGGGCACGCATCAGTGCGATGCGTTTCAGGCAGTGTTTTCTTCTGTTCCTGATTGTTCTGGGAATAGAGCTGATTTCACGCCCCTTTATCTGATTGTCCAAACCCGAAGAGCCGGATGTAGCAGAATGGTTGCCGGATCTGCAGGGTTAATAACCGGGAGAATGTAATGAGCAGCAATCAATTGTCGGTACTCAGCTTTCTTGAGGCTCAGCTGAACGGTACGTTGAAGCCCGGCGACACCACGCACATGAACTATCCGACGCCAATATCACAGCTCCTGGGTTTTCATCTGGTGGCCATTAATGAGGGAACTGCCACGCTGGAGATGTATGCCGATGCGTCAATACACGGGAATCAGCAGGGTACGGTACACGGGGGATTAATAACAGAGTTGGCCGATGCCACCGTCGGAACGGCACATTCTACCCTTATGGGGTCTGGAGAAAGCTTTACGAGTATCGATATTAAAGCTTCTTTTCTACGTCCGGTATGGAAATCCAGGCTGACATCACACGCTTATGTCATTCATCAGGGTAAGGCCATCAGCCACTATTGCTGTGAAATCAAAAGGGATGACGGTAAGAGCGTCGCCATCGTACAGAGTACAGTTATGACCCTTAAGGGGGATAAGGCGTCCGGACGATGAAGTTTTCTCAGCATGAGGAGATCTGCACGAAGATCAGATAGGGGTCCGTTTGGGAAACGAACATTATTGTACGTTAAGGTGATTTTTGTACCCCTGAGCTGCGGTATGAGAGATTGACCATTTTGACAGGCAGCTTTGAGCGAGAAGCCGACCTTTGTGGGGTCAGTTTGGATATCGAAAATTATTGTACGTTAAGGTCATTTTTTGACCTTCCTACTTTAACTGGCCGCAGCCGATGAAACTTACCCGAAGCCGGTATCCGGTATCCGGTTGCTTTTCCAGATATAATCGCCTGTCAGATTGATGTGTTCCCAGCCTAGCGGGGACAAATGCGATAGCAGTTGCTCGTTGATCTTCATCCCTTTACGCTTCAGGGCATCGACCGCTCTTTCCATATAGACGGTATTCTACAGCGAGATAGCCGCCGTCAGCAGCGTCAGTCCGCTGGCGCGGTAGCTCTGATTTTCCGGTTTACGATCCCTGATTTCACCCAGTAGGTAGCACCCACGTAAGCTACAGGGGCTATACCATGGGATTATACCAGGAAGTTGAGTTGCTCCAGTGTAGCTTTGAGATCTACCATTTCTTTTCCGATAAGCGTCTGAAGCGGGAATGGCAAACAGGGGCTCTGCACCCTCCCCAAAATCTCTGCGATACTGGCGATAACACGAAGGCTACCATGACGGCGGTAGAACGCCCATAGTGGCTCAAGAGGCATGTCCAGTAGACGGGTTGCTGTAGTATCCCCATGTAATGCGACGCGGGTCAGATTCAGCGCATAATGGGGGAACAATCCGCCCAGTACCGAATACCAGATATCACACCCAGCCAGCAATCCCGCCGTCGACTGAGTATCTCCGCTGATCCCCAATGTCACGCCCCGAGCCATCTGACTTTTCAAATGCTCAACACGCTGAACTGCCTGAACCGGATCGGCAGGAAACTCCCCAAGCTTGATGGAGCCAGTATTGTCCAGATATGACAGGGCTATCAGTAGTTCATCACTGAAATCAAACCCTGTGGTTGCAGCATTATCGTAAATGCAAAGCGGAACCGATAACTCTGACGTCACTCGTTCATATAAACGAAAAACTTCTGCGGCGCTAAGTGGCTGATAGGATACAGGGGCAAGCAACACGCCACTGACACCAGCCTGCTGTGCATCTTCAGCCAGTCTCATTACATCATCGGTACGAACTGCGCCAATACTGGTTATTACCGGGATGCCCGAAGCCGCACTGACGGCCAGTTTTGTCGCAGCGAAACGCTGTTCGCGAGTCAGATAGGCGTAGCTACCCGTAGACCCCAGAGCACCAATGGAGTCAACCCCGGCGTCAACCAGATTTTCAATCAGAGTGATAAACCTGCGTTCATCTACATCACCGTTAATCAGGGGAGTCAGCGGAAAAGCGCTCAGACCAGTAAACATAACGATTCCTTTTTTAAATGAAGCCTGGTCTGCCAGCACTGACCAGGCAGAAGAGTTATCGGGAAAATTTACGGGAGCCCATGACGCACAGGATGACGCCAAGCGTAATGAACACCATGATAGGACTCACGGCTTCGTGCAACAGTGTGGCTGACAGGCCCAATCCGAAGAAAGGTTGAAGGAGTTGTAGCTGACCGACGGCTGCAATCCCACCCGTTGCAAGTCCCTTGTACCAGAAAATAAAACCAATCAGCATGCTGAACAGGGAGACATAACCCAGTGCGATCCAGGCAGATAGTCCAATACCGGTAAATGTGACAGGCATTGTTATAAATGACGCGCTCAGCATGAATGGCAGCGAGAGGATCAACGACCAACTGATGACCTGCCATCCCCCCAGAACACGAGTTAGTTTTGCGCCTTCTGCATAACCCAGACCGCAGACCACCACCGCTGCGAGCATGAGAAGATCACCAGTTGGTGAGACGGCCGTGCTTTGTGAGAGGGCAAACCCCATGACGAGCAGGCTACCAAGCACAGAAAAAATCCAGAAGGCCATCCTGGGGCGTTCACCACCACGCAGGACGCCGAAAATCGCGGTAGTCAGTGGCAGAAGACCCAGAAAAACGATTGAGTGGGCAGAGGTCACATGTTTTAACGCCATAGCTGTCAGCAACGGAAAACCGATAATGACACCCAGGGATACGATGATGAGTGGCACGATCTGCGAGGCTTGCGGACGTTTTTCGCGAAAACCGTAAATCAGCATAATGGCCAGCACACCGGCAATCGACGCTCTCAGGAACGTCAGGAAAAGGGGATCCATATCGAGGACGGCTACGCGAGTAGCCGGTAGTGAGCCACTAAAAATGATGACCCCCAATAGTCCGTTGATCCATCCTGAAACTGAGCTGGGATCTGTTTTATGTATCACTGTATTCACCACTGCCAACCTCACTTTCTATTTGTCGCCCGCAGGCTTGAGCGTTTGTGAGGCGGATGGTACGCTTAACAATTCAATACAATCAAATTATTGTCATGGATACATTTGATGAAAGCACGCTATAAATCCATCGTGGATATGTTTGCAGACAGGATCCGAAACGGAGATATCCCTTCCGGTACGCGTCTGCCGACGCACAGGGCACTCTCCGCGCAGGAACATATCTCTCTGGCTACAGCGACTCGGGTTTACAGCGAACTGGAAGCTATGGGTCTGGTCAGTGGTGAAACCGGAAGAGGGACATTTGTCAGGGAAATATCATTGCCCTACGGTCACGGGATTGACCAGCATGCCGTGGCCACAGATGTGCTTGATCTGAATTTTAACTACCCATCGCTCCCTGGACAGGGGGAGCTACTACGTGAAGCTCTACGGCAGGTCGCGGCCTCCGGGGATATTGAATCCCATCTGCGTTACCAGCCGCATGCAGGCAGGATGACTGAACGGGAGACTATCGCGGCTCACATTGCAGGGCCGGGATTCCAGCCTGAAGCTGAAAATGTGGTGATAGTGAACGGGGCGCAGCACGGACTGACCATTACTGTGATGGGCATGCTGCGACCGGGCGATGTTGTGGCCGTTGATGCACTGACGTATCCCGGTTTTAAAGTACTGGCCGAATTGTACCATCTGGAACTTATTGCCATACCCGCTCTGGCTGATGGCCCGGACTTATCTGCACTGGAAGCGTTATGCCAGAAAAGACATATCAGGGCAGTCTATATCATGCCTACGTTGCATAACCCTCTTGGCTGGGTGCTCAGCCACATTCAGCGAAAAAAAATTGCCGGTATTGCGAGAAATTATGATCTTCTCGTTATTGAGGACACCGCTTATGGCTATCTAATCCGCAGACCACCACCACCTGTTGCGGTTTATGCTCCGGAACGAACTGTTTATATCACCGGGTTCTCAAAGAACGTGGCGACGGGTCTGAGAGTGGGGGCCGTAGTCTGTCCCGCATCGTATCGACTCGCACTGGAAAGAGCAGTAAGGGCGACCACATGGAATACGCCTTCAGTGATGACAACCCTGGTATGTAACTGGATACAGGATGGCACGGTTGCCCGTTTTGAAACACTGAAACGGCGGGACGCTCACCAGCGGCAGGTGGTGTTAAGATCCACTCTGGGGGATATTCCGTGTATTACGCATCCAGGCTCATATTTTGCCTGGATCCCTTTGTCGGACGATGCAAGAGCAGACAGGGTCGCCAGGGAGCTGATGGACTGCAATATTTCCGTCTCAACCGCAGAACCTTTCTGTACTTCACTTGTTGTCCCTCAGGCACTCCGGCTTGCTCTTGGGTCAATTGCGATTGAGAATTTACATAAAGCGCTGCTTAAAGTTCGTGAAGCCGTTGAGTTCGAACAGTATCGCTAATTTATTCACATTATGATATTTCCGCTTTTAACTCAAAGCTGCCTGTCAACGTGGTCAATCTCCTTTACCGCAGCCCAGAAGTACAAAAAATAACCTTAACGTACAATAATTTTCGATATCCATACTGACCCCTTTGTTATTCTGACGTGAAACTCGACATATGGTCAGGATATAACAATCCCTCTCGCCCTCAGGCTACGTTTACTTGAATTGATATCGTCGAGAAGGCGGATTCGGCTTTCCCTAAGATGATCGGCGAGTAACTCTGCGGCTTTCTCAATGTCCTGCGAGCGAAGCGCAGCAAATATTTCGCGATGCTCTTCCCAGGCGGGGTTCGACGGCGCTTTATCAAGCCATCTTGCCCGTGAAAGCCGTCGCAGTGCATCACTTATCCCTTCAATGATAAACGCATTCTGACAAAGACGGGCCAGATACAGATGGAATCGTGTTCCGGCATCGTCCAACATCCCTTCAGACGCAACAGCAGTCTTCTCTTTAAGCAGGATTTCCAGACTGCTGAGTTGTTCTTCCGTCATTTGGCTGGCTGACAGTTTTAATGCCGCCACTTCCAGTACTTCCCGGTAAATACACAGTTGTTCAACTTCAGCGACATCGATCGGTGCCACCAACCAGCGTAACCCGTCACGACATACCAGCCCCTCGGACTCCAGCTTCTGTAATGCGGCTCGAACAGGCGTCCGGGAGGCGTTAAACGTTGCTTCAGCCCAGCGCTCGGTCAGTCGTTCTCCCGGCCCCAGTTCCATGCTGAGTATCAATTTTCTTAATTGGTTTTCAACTTCTGATGCCTGGCTCATGACGGCAATGTTCTCCCACAAATTGACAGTAAAATGCATAATCGATATGGTATACCAGTTTGGTATACCATGATAGAGCGTTTTTATGCCCCAATTTTATAACAGCTTTTGGCAGCGAAACCTGATCGTTTGCTTCATTGGCTCGTTCTCAACCGTCTTTGCAATGACCCTGATGCTGCCGTTTCTGCCTTTATATGTCGAAGAGCTTGGTGTTCATGGGCATGCAGCGGTTGTTCAATGGTCTGGTGTGGCGTTCAGCGCAACGTTTATTACTGCCGGGTTGATTGCCCCCGTCTGGGGACGACTTGGTGACAGATATGGACGTAAGTCGATGCTCGTGAGAGCCAGCCTTGGCATGGCTATTACGGTTTCGCTTATGGGGCTGGTGACGAATATCTGGCAACTTGTCGGTCTGCGGTTGCTAGTTGGGCTGGCTGGAGGCTACTCATCCGGCGCAACAATTCTTATCGCTGTACAGGCTCCCAGAGAACGTGCCGCATGGGCGCTGGGGATCGTTTCATCCGGTGTCATGGCTGGCAATCTTGTCGGCCCCCTTGCCGGGGGATGGCTACCGGGGCTGATTGGTATTCGGTCCACATTTTTCTGTGCAGGCGCACTGATTTTTCTGGCCTTTATCATGACCCAGACTCTCATCCGCGAAGCGGTACAAAAGCCCGAGGATGCTGCGGCAAAAACGCGGGTGAGCTGGCCCCAATTGCCTGCCCGCTCTGTGATTGTCTGTATGCTTTGTACCGGTCTGCTGCTGATGCTGGCCAATATGTCAATAGAACCCATTATCACGGTCTATGTGCGTACACTCGTCATCGACGCTTCTCAGATAACGAAAGTGGCGGGATATGTGATGGCAGCCGCGGCCCTGGGCAGCATTATCTCAGCTTCCTGGCTTGGTAAACTGGCAGACAGAATAGGACATTTACGCATTATCACGCTGGCGCTGACTACGGCCGGTTTGTTGCTCATCCCGCAGGCTTTTGTCACCTCCGGGTGGCAACTGATTGCCCTGCGTTTCCTCATGGGGCTGGCGCTTGGCGGCTTGTTGCCTTGTATTGCGGCAGTCATACGTCACCGTGTACCAGAAGGCATGGTGGGTAGCATCCTTGGCTATTCCGTCGCCGCGCAGTTCGCCGGTCAGTTCATCGGGCCGCTGATAGGTGGTTTTGTCGGCGGGCATATCGGGATGCGAGCCGTCTTTCTGGCAACCAGCTGTATCCTGCTAGCCGGAGCTGCCTGGAACTTTAAAATACATCGCCAGTCAGCAACGCGCTGACTCACTTCATTAGCCTTCAGCTACAAATTTGGAAAATTTATGTCAAATCAACTCAGTAATATCAATAAAAACAGCGCTCTGCTGGTTATGGATTTTCAAACGATCATCCTTAACAATTTTCTCCCGCAAGAAATCGCTGGAAACGTTATCCGCAATACCGCATCACTGATAGCAGCTGCGCGCGCAGCAGCCGTACCGGTCATTTATATCAGTGTCGGATTCCGCAAAGGGTATCCAGAGGTCAGCAAAAACAACACTATCTTCTCTTCGATTAAAGAGAATGGAATGTTTATGGCTGACAATGAGAGCACGGCTATTCATCCTGAAGTCGCTCCCGCAGAGAATGAGGCCGTCATTGTTAAACGCAGAGTCGGCGCTTTCTCATTTACCGAACTTGAGATGATTCTTCGCGCCCAAGGCATTGAAACTTTGATCCTTACCGGCGTGACCACCAGTGGTGTGGTGCTTTCTACAGTCGGGCAAGCTTTTGACCTGGATTACCGACTGGTGGTTGCGGGTGATTGTTGCGCCGATCCAGATCATGACACCAATTTGTTTATACTTGACAAAATCCTGCCTCAACACGCCATTGTTACCCGTTCAACTGAAATATCAGAAGCATGGGCATAAAAACAAGAATATCTGACGTCAAGATAACCGTAGTGTAGATAGTGCATATGACCGGGCATATGTGGTTGCTTGGTCATATGAACGTCTGCTCCTGGCACAGAACGGACGTTCTGGGTGAGTTTAAAGTCTGCTGTGAGCGAGAATCGGATATCTCAACCCATTGTGGTTCCTGTCATCAGTGACGGAAACCTTGCTCATGCTGCTGGTTTTACAGTTTCACTGGATGATGCAGGCACTAAAACGACGGGTGTTATTCGCCGTGACCAGCCCAGAACTATTGATATGGAAGCCCGGAACGGCAAGCGCCAGGAACAAATACCTGCGGCTATTAAGAATGAAGTGTTGGCCAGACTGGAGGCCATTCTGAGCTGAAGCTTTAGATGCGGAAGGCAAACGCAGAAAAGCAAAAAGCCTGCTTAGTTTCCTAAGCAGGCTTCTTAAATATGGCTCCTCTGACTGGACTCGAACCAGTGACATACGGATTAACAGTCCGCCGTTCTACCGACTGAACTACAGAGGAATCGTTTGAACGAGGCGCATATTAGCGAGGGTGGTGAGGCTTGTCAAAGGGGTAAATACATTTGTGTGTTCGTTTGCTGACAAAATCATCAAAGCGGCGATCTTTCCGTCTTTTTATGCTTTTGCCCCATTCTGGTGCGTGTCTACCTCTTCCAGGGCAGCCTGAATGAGATACTTAGGTGTGCAGAATGATCTTCCTTCGCTTTTACTCCTGACTTTACGCGGTTTTAACCGTAAAACACCATTTTAGACGAAAGTGGCAAGCATCTTGCAATCCTGAATTCAATGACTGCCAGCACGGGTTCTGGTATTCCGACAGGAGGCAAAATGAACTTCAGACGACTGAAATATTTCGTGAAAATCGTCGATATTGGTAGCCTGACCCAGGCAGCGGAAGTGTTGCACATTGCGCAACCCGCGCTGAGCCAGCAGGTCGCTACGCTGGAAGGTGAGTTGGATCAGCAATTGCTGATTCGTACCAAGCGTGGCGTCACGCCGACGGAAGCAGGAAAAGTGTTATATACCCACGCCCGGACGATTTTACGTCAGTGTGAACAGGCGCAACTTGCGGTTAATAACGTGGGCCAGACTTTGAGTGGCCAGGTCTCTATCGGCCTTGCGCCGGGGACAGCAGCGTCATCCATTACCATGCCGTTATTACAGACGCTACGTGCTGAACTGCCTGATGTGCTGGTCTATTTGCATGAAAACAGTGGGGCAGTACTGAATGACAAGCTGCTCAGCGGGCAATTAGATATGGCAGTGCTCTATGAGCGTTCACCCGTGGCGGGCATCAGCAGTCTACCGTTGCTTAAAGAGGATCTGTACCTGGTCGGCACGCGTGAGTGCCCTGGGCAAAGCGTCGATTTAGCCGCGGTGGCGCAGATGAATTTGTTCCTGCCACGGGATTACAGCGCGGTTCGCCTGCGCGTGGATGAAGCTTTTTCGCTACGTCGCTTAACGGCTAAAGTGATTGGCGAAATTGAGTCTATCTCCACCCTAACTGCCGCCATTGCCAGTGGTATGGGCGTCACAGTGTTACCTGAGTCGGCCGCCCGTTCATTATGCAATGCGGCGAACGGCTGGATGGCGCGCATCACAACACCATCGATGAATCTGCCATTATCGTTGAACGTATCAGCCAGAGGGAGCTTATCGCCCCAGGCGCAGGCCGTGAAGGAGATCCTGTTGTCGCTGGTTAGCCGTCCGGCGCTGGAAAATCGTGAACTGCAGCTGGTCAGCTAAACCTTATTCCCACAAGGAATAAGATGCAGGTTTTTATTATTTGTTATGCCGGGCATCAGACTTTAACAATAGCGTAATGTCTGATGTGCCCGGAGCGAAACGTGAATTTCCAGCAACTTAAAATAATCCGCGAGGCGGCCCGTCAGGATTACAACCTGACAGAGGTCGCGAATATACTGTACACCTCGCAGTCTGGCGTCAGCCGACACATTCGTGAACTTGAAGATGAACTTGGTATCGAGATTTTTATCCGTCGCGGTAAACGCCTGTTGGGCATGACTGAACCGGGTAAAGCCTTGCTGGTTATCGCCGAGCGTATTCTGAATGAGGCCAGCAATGTTCGTCGACTGGCGGATCTGTTTACCAATGACACGTCCGGCGTTCTGACGATTGCCACCACGCATACCCAGGCACGCTATAGCCTGCCAGCGGTGATAAAAGCCTTTCGTGAGCTGTTCCCTGAGGTGCGTCTGGAACTTATTCAGGGCACGCCACAGGAGATTGATGTCCTGCTACAAAATGGCGGCGCAGATATCGGAATTGCCAGTGAGCGACTGAGCAGCGATCCATTGTTGGTGGCTTTTCCCTGGTTTCGTTGGCACCACAGCCTGCTTGTTCCTCACGACCATCCATTAGTGAAGGCTTCTCCGCTCACGCTGGAGTCCATCGCTCACTGGCCGTTAATTACCTATCGTCAAGGGATTACAGGGCGTTCCCGCATCGATGAGGCGTTTGCTCGCAAAGGGCTGATACCGGATATTATTCTCAGCGCCCAGGACTCGGATGTGATTAAAACCTATGTGTCGCTGGGGTTGGGGATTGGGCTGGTGGCAGAGCAATCCAGCGGCGAGCAGGAAGAGGGGACCTTAACCCGTCTGGATACCCGGCATTTATTTGATGCAAATACCGTTTGGCTGGGGCTTAAACGCGGACAGCTGCAGCGCAATTACGTTTGGCGATTCATCGAGCTATGCAATGCAGGGTTATCCGTCGATGAAATTAAGCGCCAGGCGATGGAGCCAGATGAGGCGGTGATTGATTATCAGATTTAACTACAAAAGCCCGTGAGCATACGGGCTTCTCTGACGTCGTGAATGGCGAATAGAAGGCTGCGTTACCTCAATGTCTCCAGCTTCAGATCCTGCGTCGGCACCCGCGACAATATCGAACAAGACACCGCTCGTCCCGAATCCGCATAAATAAACTGAAATCCATTTCTCACTGAAAGAACATCTCGATTGGTAAACGTATAGAATTTATTACTCTGACTACGCCGGGCATCGGAAATATAAAAACTATTGTTTTCCCACAGCACGCTAACGTGCTGGAACAGATGAAATGTCACCTCCGCCCAGCCTCTGTCAGGGCAACGTAGCGTGACTCTCTCGCCGGCTATAGTACTTAGTGGAATTACTAATAAAGCGGTTAGCGCAGTTTTCAGCAGTATCGGCATGGGCAATTATGGGTCTCATTCTGATGTCATTGCACGATAAGGTACTTAACTCTGACGTTAACGAATTGGATCATAGAGACATTTTGCATAAGCAGACGGACATTCTCCCGTCGCCAGTATGGAAAAGCCTGGGTGTGGAGTGAAGCGCTCTACCCGGCAAATGGGATCGCAGAAAAGCAAAAAGCCCGCTTAGTTTCCTAAGCAGGCTTCTTAAATATGGCTCCTCTGACTGGACTCGAACCAGTGACATACGGATTAACAGTCCGCCGTTCTACCGACTGAACTACAGAGGAATCGTGTGAACGAGGCGAATATTAGCGATGCCGCTCAGCGTTGTCAAAGCCTGAATGGATAAATGCGATCGTTTGCTGAAATATTCCCCATTTCGCCGATTATTCAGACGCAACCGGCTGTTTTATACACTTTTCGCGTTCGGGGCGCGGGTATTTCCACAACCAGCGGCCGGTGACCATACGCCAGTAAAATAACGCGGCGCGTACGGCCCAGTCGAAGAACATACCTAACCAAACGCCGACAACGCCCCATCCTAATACGATACCCAGGGTGTAACCCGCGACTACGCGGCAGCCCCACATGCCCAGCATCGATACCCACATAGCAAAACGTGCATCTCGCGCACCTTTAAAGCCCGCTGGTAACACCCAGGATGCAGCCCATATCGGCATAAATGCTGCGTTGAGCCAAATCAGGATGACTATGACCTCTTTTACATCCTGATCGTGGGTATAAAATGAGGCCATCACTCCGGCGAAAGGAGCGGTTAGCCAGGCAATTGCCGTCAGGCCGATCGTTGACAGCCAGAATACATGCCGTAGCTGGATTTCAGCCTGGGCAATCTGGCCATTTCCCAGACGCCTGCCGGTAATGATTGTCGATGCGGAACCTAAAGCATTCCCCGGTAAGTTGATAAGCGCGGCGATAGAAAATGCAATAAAATTCCCGGCGATAACGCTGGTTCCCATGCCTGAAACAAACATCTGCGTCAAAAGTTTACCGCCATTGAACAGCACTGACTCGATACTTGCCGGAATGCCGATTCCCATCACCTCCCAGATAATGGCGAGATTGAGCGGCTTAAAATAGCTTTTGAAGGGAATTCGCAGCGCGGGGTTAAAACCAATCATCAGTACCCAGATGATGGCAATCGCCCCGATGTAGCGCGAAATGGTCAGTCCCAGGCCAGCACCCACAAATCCCAGACCTTGCCAGGAAAAGATCCCGTAAATGAGGATGCTACTGATGATGATATTCAGAATGTTCATGCCGCCGTTAATCAACAACGGTATTTTTGTATTTCCGGCTCCACGTAGTGCGCCGCTGCCGATCAGCGCAATGGCTGCTGCCGGGTAGCTGAGCACCGTCAGCTCCAGATAGGTAAGTGCCAAAGCTTTAACGTCTGGCGTTGCTTCACCTGCGACAACGTCAATAATCTGTTGACCAAAATAGTGAATGACCGCTGCCAGCACGATAGCAAAAATTGTCATGATCACCAGCGATTGTCTGGCCGCGGCTCTGGCCCGTCGACGATCTCGTTTCCCGAGGCTAAATGCTACAACCACGGTGGTACCCAGATCGATGGCGGCGAAAAATGCCATGATGACCATATTAAAACTGTCGGCGAGTCCGACACCGGCCATCGCTTCTTTTCCCAACCAGCTTACCAGGAAGGTACTCAGAACACCCATCAATAGCACACAGGTGTTTTCCAGAAAAATGGGGACAGCCAGCGGAGTGATTTCGCGCCAAAAGAGAACCTTATAACTCTTGCGTTTGGCATACCAGGGCGTGCGGGAAGCGACCTGGCGTAAGGCAGCGGAGACGTTCAAAGTGGACCTTAACGAAGAAAGTTGAAACCTCATTTCAAATGATGAGGGAGAATCAAAAAAGCTGCAAAGTTTTTTCTATTTAAAATGTCTGTAAATGCAACAAAGTGTCGAGAGAAGCATCAATTGATTCGCATTCGAGGAAATGGGGTTTGACAAAAATTTTTTCGCCGCTAAGATAAGCCTCCACAACGATTCCTCTGTAGTTCAGTCGGTAGAACGGCGGACTGTTAATCCGTATGTCACTGGTTCGAGTCCAGTCAGAGGAGCCATATTTAAGAAGCCTGCTTAGGAAACTAAGCAGGCTTTTTGCTTTTTCAGTCCAGTGCATCCACCTGACGGGCAGGTGGAGCGCGATGTGTTTCGAATCAGAACTGATAGCTGGCAGTAATGCTGACGTTGCGCGGCTCACCATAAACGATAGAACCGTCGATATTCGTGTCGTAGGTTTTATCGAACAGGTTATTAAGGTTACCCTGCACTGAGAAGTTTTTTGTTACCTGGTAGCGGGTGAACAAATCTACCAGGGCGTAGCTTCCCTGTTCCGCGCGGAATGTGCCATAAGGCGTGACCGTATCGCTGTAAACATGATTCTGCCAATTAACTCCACCGCCAACGGTCAGTTCCGGCATGGCTGGCAGGCGATAACGGGTAAACAGTTTTACCGTGGTCCGCGGCAGGTTCGGGTTTACCGCATTGCCTTCGTTGTCTTCAGCAACGTAGCGTGTCGCGCCAAACGTCATCTGCCAGTTATCGGTGATCGCACCGTTAATCTCGAATTCGACCCCTTTACTGACCGTACCATCCATCGCTTTAAAGGCCGTGTCGCCATTGCTACCAGCGATTGGCACGCCGGTTGATTGCGCTACGTTATCCTGTTCAATGCGAAACACCGCGAGCGTGGTGGTTAAACGGCTGTTCATCCAGTCGGACTTCAGGCCAAGCTCATAGTTGTTGCCGGTGATCGGAGAGAGATATTTACCGGAACTGTCGAGCTTGTTCTGCGGCTGGAAGATTGAGGTATAGCTGGCGTAGGTAGACCAGTTATCGTCAATGTCATATACCAGCCCCGCATACGGCGTGGTGTGGTTTTGCTCCATGCTGTAGGTCAGGGTGTCGATACGCCAGTTGGTATAACGCGCCCCGACAATCAAATGCAGTGGGTCGGCCAGCGAAATACGCGTTGCGGCGTACAGCGATTTCATGTGCGTGGTATCGTCCTGAGCCAATGACTGTGGGTTCCAGTTGGTTTCCGGGAAGTTACCATCGTAGGTATAGAAGCTGCCGATTTCGTTGGGGAAAACGTTCGCCCACGAGCTTTCATAACGGTTATTCTGTTTACTGTAGCTACCGCCCAGCATCAGATTATGCTGACGACCAAACAGATCATAACCGCCGTCGGCGAATAGATCGACAGCATCCACTTTACGTTTGCCGCTGTTCCAGCCGGTTCCTCCGACGTAGTCATATCCCGGACCATAGTTGCCATATGGGCCAATCAGCGTGCCGTCGGCCTTATTAACATAGGCGTCGACGTACATCATTTTACTGTCGAACTTGACCTCGGAGTGGGTGGCGTTCATGGTCGCCTGCCAGGTATCGGCAAAACGTTGTTTGATGGTGACAAACACTTTGTTGAAGTCTTTATCGTTGTAAGTCCAGTCCGGCGCAGTGCTACGCGAGCGGTCATAGCTATTTTTACTGCCATCGGTATTCCAGCGCGGCAATCCACCCCAGGTTGGGCTGTTGATATCAATGCGCTGGTATTCATAACCCGCAGACAGGCTGGTGGTGTCGCCCAGATCGGCATCGACAATCCCGGAGAAGAACATTTTTTCGCTATTGTAGCGATCAAGCCAGGAGTCGTTATTCTGGTAACCTGCCACGATGCGACCGCGCACATTGCCGTCTGCCGTGAGCGGGCTTTGTAGATCGGTCACATAGCGTTGTTTATTCCAACTGCCATATTCCGCAGAAACATTACCGGTGAACTCGCGGCTGGTGGCATGCTTACGGATCATGTTAATGGTGGCTGAAGGGTTACCCGTCCCGGTCATTAGCCCGTTAGCGCCACGGACCACTTCGACACGCTCAAAAAGGGCGGTGTCGGAAAGGGCGTCACCGAGATTCCAGCGGGATTCAAAATAGGTTGGGATCCCATCAACCATATAGTTATCAATCTGAAATCCGCGCGAGTAATAGCTGCTGCGATCGGAATCCGCCTGGCTTTTGCTTATCCCCAACGTGTTGTCCATCACATCGCCCAGCGTTTGCAACTGCTGATCTTCCATGCGCTGCTGGCTGACAATGCTGACCGATTGCGGGATATCGCGTTGTGTCATCTGCATTTTTGTGCCAGCGGTCGTCGATTTAACGCTGTAATCCTGCTCCTCACTGGATGCGGCTGGAGCAGAACCCTCCACGATCACTGTCTCTTCAGCAGGGGCTGCGAGGCTAGTGGAAGGTAAAAGCGCTAGCGTGATGCATGCTGCCAGCAAAGAAGGGGCCAGGCCCGGTTGGCGTTGAACATTCCCGTTGAGTGTTGTGAAAGACATCGAAAAGTCCTTGATAATTATTAATATTAAGTTCAAATCACCGGTAGTTGTGATGAACCCTTTGGTTGTAAATTATTAAATGCGCATGTAAATACAAATGCGAAATATACGCATTAGCACTCAATGTGTAAACAGATGCTACGGCATAAATGAAATATTGTTTCAGTACTATGCTTGAGCAATAGCGCAGGGAAATGGTTATAAGAGCAGCACTGACTGGGGTTTTCGCTTAAAAAATCGAGGGTTAAAGTTGAAAGAGCGTGAGTAACTCGCTCATACTCTATACTCGCAGAGTTACCCGGCGTAGCATGGCAAAACGCTTGGGCTGTTAATGAAAAAGGAAAACGTCGTGGCAGAAGAAACTATATTCAGCAAAATTATTCGTCGTGAGATTCCGTCGGATATCGTATACCAGGATGAACTGGTCACTGCGTTTCGTGATATTTCCCCTCAGGCACCAACGCATATCCTGATCATTCCTAACATCCTGATCCCAACTGTCAACGATGTGACGGCGGAACATGAACAGGCGTTGGGCCGCATGATCACCGTTGCGGCGAAAATTGCAGAGCAGGAAGGTATTGCTGCTGATGGATACCGCTTAATTATGAACACCAACCGCCACGGGGGGCAGGAGGTGTATCACATTCATATGCACCTGCTGGGTGGACGTGCGCTTGGCCCAATGCTCGCGCATAAAGGTCTGTAAGCATGACCAGAGGATGCATTGCGCTTTCACTGGGCTTGCTGTTGCTGGCGGGTTGTCGAACACATCCTGAAATTCCGGTAAGTGATGAACAGTCGCTGGTGATGGAATCAACGATTCTGGCGGCGGGTATAACAGCAGAACAGCCCACGTTAACCACGTCTGATATTCAGGCCTCGGCATCCTCTCGACTCTATAACGAAAGACAAGAACCCGTTACCGTTCATTATCGGTTTTACTGGTATGACGCCAGAGGGCTGGAAATGCACCCTCTGGAAGCGCCACGCAGTGTGACTGTTCCGGCTCATTCGTCGGTGACGCTGTATGGCAGCGCCAATTATCTGGGGGCGCACAAGGTTAGACTTTATCTTTATTTGTAAGGGGTGAATCTTGATGAACAAAATGAATCGCTACGCACTGATTGCCGCGCTGGCGATGTTTCTCTCTGGCTGTGTGGTGCAACGTGAGCCCGCGCCGGTAGAGGAAGTCAAGCCGGTGCCGGAACAGCCTGCGCAGCCGCAACAGCCGGTGCCGGTTGTGCCAACGGTGCCAACCATACCGCAACAGCCGGGTCCGATTGAGCACGAGGACCAAACGGCGCAGCCGACGCCACGTCAACGTCATTATGACTGGAACGGGGCGATGCAGCCGATGGTCGGCAAAATGCTGCAGGCCGACGGCGTCAAAGCGGGTGGCGTTCTGCTGGTTGATAGCGTGAATAACCGTACCAACGGCTCGTTGAACGCGGGGGAAGCCACCGAGACCTTGCGTAACGCGCTGGCGAATAACGGTAAGTTTACTCTGGTTTCCGCTCAGCAACTGGCCGTCGCCAAGCAGCAGTTAGGTCTGTCGCCAAACGATAGCCTGGGAACACGCAGTAAAGCGATTGGTATCGCCCGTAACGTTGGTGCGCAGTATGTGCTTTATTCCAGCGCATCTGGCAACGTCAATTCGCCTGCGCTGCAAATGCAATTAATGCTGGTACAAACTGGCGAGATAATCTGGTCAGGTAAAGGTGCCGTTCAGCAACAATAACAAACTCACGCGCGGCGAAGTGTTGTCGCGCTATTTCCCGCAGTATCATCCCGTCGCAGCCAGCCAACCCGGTCTGAGCGGCGGGAGCTGCATCATTGAGCATCATTCTCACCGTCTGGTACTGCGTTGTCATCACGACCCTGACGCGCCGGAATCGCATTTCTTACGCCAATATCATGCGTTAAAACGCCTGCCAGAAAGCCTTGCGCCACGTCCTCATTTTTATACGCGTGGGTGGATGGCAGTCGAGTTTTTTCACGGTAAGGTAGAATCCAGATTACCGGACGCCGACGAACTTGCAGGCTTACTGTATCATCTGCATCAGCAACCCCGATTGGGCTGGCGAATCAGCCTGCTGCCGCTACTTGAACAGTACTGGCAGTGTGGCGATCCGGCGCGTCGTACGCCATGCTGGCTGCGCGCGCTGAAGCGGCTAAGGAAACGAGGTGAGCCTCGGCCTTTGCGTCTGGGGCCGCTGCATATGGATGTTCACGGTGACAACATCGTACGTACAGCCTCAGGGCTGCGGCTGATTGACTGGGAATACGCTGGAGACGGTGATATTGCCCTGGAGCTGGCGGCGGTATGGGTCAGCGATGAATCCCAGCACCAACAGCTGGTTAGCACCTACGCCCAACGAGCGCACATTGAGCCAGACGTTTTGTGGCGACAGGTCAGACAATGGCAACCCTGGATAATGATGCTGAAGGCGGGGTGGTTTGAGTATCGCTGGCGGCAAACCGGCGATCGACAATTTATCAGGCTGGCCGATGAAACCTGGCGGCAGCTAACAATGAAAGGATAAGGAGAGCAGTGTGGGCCCAGTAATGTTGGATGTCGAAGGGTATGAGCTGGACGCTGAAGAGCGTGAGATTCTGGCACATCCGCTGGTAGGTGGGTTGATCCTCTTTACCCGAAATTATCATGACCCGGAACAGCTGCGTGAATTAGTGCGTCAGATTCGGGCTGCGTCACGTAACCATCTGGTGGTGGCGGTAGATCAGGAAGGCGGACGCGTACAGCGTTTTCGTGAAGGCTTTACCCGCCTGCCTGCGGCTCAATCCTTTGCTGCGTTGCACGGTCTGGAAGAGGGCGGCAAACTGGCTCAGGACGCTGGATGGTTGATGGCCAGCGAAATGATCGCGATGGACATTGATATCAGCTTTGCACCGGTACTGGATGTGGGCCATATCAGCGCGGCAATCGGCGAGCGTTCTTACCATGCCGATCCGCTAAAAGCGCTGGCGATGGCGACCCGCTTTATTGACGGGATGCATGCTGCTGGCATGAAAACGACCGGTAAACATTTTCCTGGACATGGGGCGGTGACGGCGGATTCACACAAAGAAACCCCAACCGATCCTCGTTCAGAATCCGAGATTCGTGCGAAAGATATGTCCGTGTTCCAGACGTTGATTACGGAAAACAAACTGGATGCCATTATGCCTGCGCACGTCATCTACAGTGATGTAGATCCGCGTCCGGCGAGTGGTTCTCCTCACTGGCTGAAAACGGTGCTGCGCCAGGAGCTTGGCTTCGATGGTGTCATTTTCTCCGACGATTTGTCGATGGAAGGGGCGGCGATTATGGGAAGCTATGCGGAGCGTGGACAGGCATCGCTGGATGCAGGTTGCGATATGATCCTGGTCTGCAATAATCGTAAGGGAGCGGTCAGTGTGTTAGATAATCTGTCGCCGATCAATGCAGAACGTGTTACACGTTTGTATCATAAAGGTTCATTTTCACATCAGGAACTGATGGACTCGGCACGCTGGAAGACGGTAAGCGCTCAGCTAAACCAGCTTCATGAGCGCTGGCAGGAAGAGAAAGCAGGTCATTAACGCAAGTTTGGCGAGGATGCGATGATTATCTATTTACACGGTTTTGACTCTAACAGCCCGGGCAACCACGAGAAGGTGTTGCAGCTGCAATTCATCGACCCGGATGTCAGGCTGATTAGCTACAGTACGCGGCATCCTAAACATGATATGCAGCATCTGCTGAAAGAAGTGGACAAAATGCTGCAACTGAATGTGGATGACCGTCCGCTGATTTGTGGTGTGGGGCTCGGGGGATATTGGGCTGAACGGATTGGTTTCCTGTGTGATATTCGTCAGGTAGTGTTTAATCCCAACCTGTTCCCGTATGAGAACATGGAAGGCAAAATCGACAGACCTGAGGAGTATGCAGACATCGCAACAAAATGCGTGACCAATTTCCGTGAAAAGAATCGCGATCGCTGCCTGGTGATCCTGTCACGTCATGATGAAGCGCTGAACAGTCAGCGTTCGTCAGAAGAGCTGCATCATTTTTACGAGATAGTCTGGGACGAAGAGCAGACGCATAAGTTTAAGAATATCTCTCCGCATTTGCAGCGCATTAAAGCGTTCAAGACGTTAGGTTAATCCTTATTGAGTGCGTAAAGAAACAGCCGCCGGGCTAATACCAGTCAGTTAGCGCCTCAGTTTCAGTAAGCTGGTGGAGGTAAAGAATATGCTATCTCGGAGATAGAATTCCGTTCACCTCATGCTCATTGTTTCTCTGAAACACGGATTCCCGTGAACGTGTAAAGGGCGTTCTCCGCCACGCCCTTTGCAATCCCGGCTCCCGGCGGGAAAATTGTTGCTACGCAATACCCTCCGCTTATTCCTCCAGGCTACCGGGCCGGGCGCGAGGAAGCGTCCTTGCAAAGCGCGCCCTGAGCCAGCATCCATGCTGGCTCTCCCGGCCTTACGGAAACACGTCGGCAATTTTCAGCCGGACCAGCCCACACCTGACCAACTGCGTTTTTTTGTTTAAACAGCAAAACAGCTTTTACTGGAAGTCAGGGCATCAGCGCTTCAGAGAAATGACCCGCTGAGGTGAACGGAACCCTGAGCAAGAATCACATGTTCACCATACATGCTTAACTGACGAGCATTACAGCCATCGGGCTGGTTTTTTTGTCCTTAAAGTTCAGGTTGTCTATCTTTTCAGCATCAAAACTTGATACACATCAATTTTGGTATGACCAATGCACCGTTCGTGTTATTCTCACTCTCGAAGAACATTTTCATTACCGTAACTTGTTGTTAATTAAAGGCTATATTAATAACTTTTAATTAACAATTGGTTAATAAATTTGAGGGGGTCACGTTGACTACACCATTGAAAAGGATCGTGATTGTCGGCGGCGGTGCTGGCGGACTGGAAATGGCGACGCAGCTGGGTAAAAAACTCGGGCGTAAGAAAAAGGCCAAAATCACACTGGTAGACAGAAACCACAGTCACTTGTGGAAACCGTTACTGCATGAAGTGGCGACGGGTTCTCTGGACGAAGGTGTGGATGCGCTGAGTTATCTGGCACATGCCCGTAACCATGGCTTCCAGTTCCAGTTAGGCTCGGTGGTGGATATCGATCGTGAAGCGAAGACCATTACTCTCGCTGAGCTGCGCGATGAGAAGGGTGAGCTGCTGGTTCCTGAGCGTAAAGTGCCGTATGACACGTTGGTGATGGCGTTGGGCAGTACTTCCAACGATTTCAACACCCCTGGCGTGAAAGAAAACTGCATTTTCCTCGATAACCCGCATCAGGCGCGTCGTTTCCACCAGGAGATGCTGAATCTGTTCCTGAAGTATTCCGCAAATCTGGGCGCAAACGGAAAAGTGAATATCGCCATTGTGGGCGGCGGTGCGACGGGGGTTGAGCTCTCCGCTGAGCTGCACAATGCGGTAAAACAACTGCACAGCTATGGTTACAAAGGGCTGACCAACGACGCGCTGAACGTTACGCTGGTCGAAGCCGGTGAGCGTATTCTGCCTGCGTTGCCGCCGCGTATTTCTGGTGCTGCGCATAATGAGTTAACCAAACTGGGCGTACGTGTACTGACCCAGACGATGGTAACCAGCGCTGATGAAGGCGGACTGCACACCAAAGATGGCGAATACATTAAAGCCGATCTGATGGTGTGGGCGGCGGGTATCAAAGCGCCAGACTTTATGAAAGATATTGGCGGTCTGGAAACGAACCGTATTAACCAACTGGTGGTTGAGCCAACTCTGCAGAGCACGCGCGATCCTGACGTGTACGCGATTGGCGACTGCGCTTCCTGCGCTCGCCCGGAAGGGGGTTTTGTGCCTCCACGCGCTCAGGCAGCACACCAGATGGCGACCTGCGCGATGAACAATATTCTGGCACAGATGAACGGCAAGCCACTGAAAGCGTATCAGTACAAAGATCACGGCTCTCTGGTCTCGCTCTCTAACTTCTCTACCGTAGGTAGCCTGATGGGTAACCTGACCCGTGGTTCGATGATGGTGGAAGGGCGTATTGCGCGCTTTGTGTACATTTCTCTGTACCGTATGCACCAGATTGCTTTGCACGGCTACTTCAAAACCGGCCTGATGATGCTGGTCGGCAGTATCAACCGGGTGATTCGCCCGCGCCTGAAACTGCATTAATATCGATGTGTGGCGCCGGGTGATTTTACGCATCCGGCGCCTTCCTTCAGAGTTCTCCGAATCATCCTGCGCTCGTGCCTCATCCTGCTATTTTCATCCGTAATCTGATTGGCATTCCTTACCTTCTGTTGCAAAGTTGTTGCTAATAGCAAAAAAGGAGGAAGTCCCGTGAATAAATCAATGTTGGCGGGTATAGGGATTGGCGTAGCTGCTGCGCTGGGTGTTGCAGCGGTGGCCAGTCTGAACGTTTTCGAGCGTGGCCCACAGTATGCGCAAGTTGTCTCCGCAACACCGATAAAAGAGTCGGTAAAAACACCGCGTCAGGAGTGCCGGAACGTAACGGTCACGCACCGTAAGCCGGTACAAGATGAAAACCGTATCGCGGGTTCAGTATTGGGCGCGGTTGCGGGTGGTGTTATTGGGCATCAGTTTGGCGGTGGACGTGGTAAAGATATTGCCACCGTGGCCGGTGCTTTAGGCGGCGGCTATGCAGGTAACCAGATTCAGGGTTCGATGCAGGAAAACGATACTTACACCACCACGCAGCAGCGTTGTAAAACGGTGTATGACAAATCTGAAAAGATGCTGGGCTATGACGTAACGTACAAAATTGGCGATCAGCAGGGGAAAATCCGTATGGATAAGGACCCCGGCGCGCAAATTCCGTTGGATAACAACGGACAGTTGGTACTGAATAACAAAGCGTAAAATAGCATTATCCTGAACATTAGCCCCCCATTCGCTCAGGCTGGGGGGCTTTTTTTATCAGAAGGTTAAGGCGTAGTTCAGGCCAAAAGTACGACCCCGGCCCTTGTATTCGTACAGTGACGGGCTGCCGTAGGTTGGGCTGTACAGCAGTGGCGCACGTTGTCCCCACAGTGTGGTGTACTCTTTATTCAGCAGGTTTTCTACGCTAAAGGTCAGCTTACCTAACGGGAGCTGATAGCTGCTGATAAAGTCCATAGTGTTATAGCCATCCAGCTTATTGCCGCTGGCGTCGGTCAGATCAAATGTTTGCTGGCTCTGTACGCGCAAAGTCCACGGTTCTGGTGCCCAGCCGACCCACGCGGTTGCTTTGGACGGTGAGGCCAGAGTGACATCCCATTTTTGCCATTTACCGTTCTGTTTCACTTCCGATTTAATGACGTTGAAGTTGCCACCCAGGCTCCAGTCCGTATCCGCAATGAAATAATCCACTGCACCTTCAAGGCCATAAATGCGGCGATCGTCGGGCTGAACGTTAATGGTCATATCGCTGCGGTTGATAACGATCGATTTATCTGAAGTCGAGTAGTACGCGGCCAGTTGCGTGCGCAGGCTATCGCCGGTGTAGCGCCATCCCAGCTCGTATGAGTTAACTTTAATCCCTTCCAGGCGTGAATCCGCCACGTTGACGCTGCGCTGGAGCTGGTAATGATCGCCAACCAGCGAATAGGTGCCGTTACCGTAGTATTTCCCTGGGTCCGGAAGCTCCACGCCCTGAGAGAAATTAAACCACGTTTGCTGACGGTCGGTCAGGTGGGCGAGGATACCGGCGTTGAACAGGAAATTATCGTAATCGGTTTTGCCGCCCGGAATGGTATCGGCAGAATTCGCAAGCCCGGTCGCGATTCCCTGCTGTTGAGCATAGCCAACGAAATCATCAACCCTGTTTTCGGTCCATTGGTAGCGCACACCGCCGCTGAGGGTAAAGATGTCGTTAATGTCATAGCTATTTTGCAGGAAAGGCGCGAAGTTGGTGATGCTGTAACCGGGGTAACGTCCGGTAGTATAAGCGGTACGGTTATCCATACCGCCGGAGGGCAGGGACCAGGCCAGATCGAAGAATTTCTGATTGGAGTCGAAGGTTTCGTGATCGGCATCGACACCCCACGTCAGCTCCCAGTTATCCATCAACTGGCTGTTAAGGGTAATTTTGGCACCAAACTGGTCTGTGTCCTGCTGTGAAGCGGAGAAACTCGTGACCTTACCTTTGCTGAGCGTAGGGAAGGGGTAGAATTTCAGCGATTCGTCACGGTAATAGATTTGGCTGACCAGGTTCTGGCCAAAAAAATCCGCATCTGAATATTGCAGGCTAATTAGATGACGTTCGGTGCCGGGAATACGATCGGAATTCAGTCCGCTGCTGGTATATGCTTTGCCGTTTCCGGTCACGGCGGACATATTCTCGCCGAGATCCAGTCCGTAATCGTCATCCCCCTGACTCTTATAATACTGAGTAACCAGTTGCAACTGACGGTTGTCGTCAAGTTCAATCGTCCCTGTGCCCATCACGTCCAGACGATCGGAGTGCTGTAGCCCGGTTTGGGTGTTATCCAGCAGCAGGGCATCGTGGTTGCCGTCATACCAGCCGCCAAAACGTTGATACGCGACGGACATACGTCCGGAAGCGCGATCGGTTCCGCCACTCACCGCCGCGGCAACGCGTTCATCATGATCGTTACTATTGTTAAAGCCGCTTTTGCTCCCCAGTTCGAGTTCTACTTCACGCTCCGGCTGGCCTTTTTTGGTGACGATGTTAATTAATCCGCCGGTACTACCGCCGCCATAAAGTGAGGTTGCGCCTGAAATGACTTCAATGTGTGCAATGTTAAACGGGTCAATGGAGTCAAGTTGACGGCTGTCGGTTCGCGAAGAGTTCAGACGGACGCCGTCAATGAGCACGACAATGGCGCGACCGCGCATGTTCATGCCGTAGTTTGTGCGCCCCTGGCTACTGACATCGATTCCTGGGATTAACTGAGCAAGAACATCCTTGAACTCTTTTCCCCCCTGAACCTGTTGTTCAATCTCGCTTCCTTCAATAACCCAGGTCGTTTGCGCCATTTCTGCCACTGTGCGCTGGCTACGGTTGGCGCTAACGATGAGATTCTCTTCCTCAGCCGCAATGGCCGGAAGGGTTAAAGACAACAGGAGAGGATTGAGCACCCAGAGACGCTTATGCATTTGTATTCCTTTTAAAAAAGAGTCGAACTGTTTTTGTTATGGCAGTAGAGAAACCGATAGTTACATTGTGAAACAGGCGTTAAAACAAATGCGAATATTGCTGATAATAATTGTTATTATCAATACTTTTTACAAAAAATGATCGGGTAAGATGATGAAAACAATGAAGAATGTAGGGGTAATGCGTGAAATTCTAACCGGGGGCTTTATCAGCTCCCGGTGGTGTGAGTACTACGGGGAATTGCGGAAGGGTTAAGCTTTGACGAGTTCAGGCCACAGCCGCAGGGTTGTGTGCGCGATCTGCATCAGTTTTTCAAACGTTGCGCCTTCACGGGCGCTGATCGACATACCCTGTAAAATACAGTTCAGGTATTCAGCCAGTTTTTGCACGTCGCAATGGGCTGGAATTTCACCTCGTTGCTGGCGCTGGTGAAGGAACTGGGTAAGCGTCTGTTCCTGCATTGCATGGCGGGATTTCACCGTGTGCGCAATATCGCGGGAAGAGGCTGCCAGCGTCGCAGAAGTATTAATCATGAAACATCCCGCCGGGGTGTCCTTGCTGGTAAAGCAGGTCGCTATGGCGGTGAAATAGCCTTCCAGCGCGGACTCAAGGCTTTTTTCTTCACAAAACAGCTGGGCTTCGTGTTTCGCCGCAAAGCGGGTGATGTAGCGGTCCAGTACGGCACGGAACAACCCTTCTTTATTGGTGAACTCCGCATACAGCGTGGGCGCTTTTGCGCCGGTGGCTTCCACGAGGTCGGCGAGCGAGGTCGCTTCATATCCGTGCTGCCAGAAGAGTGTCATGGCCTTATCAAGCGCGGCTTCCCTGTCGAACACTTTTGGTCGGCCACGGCTTTTTTTTGCACAACCTGTCGTTTCAGTTGTCATGGCGCCGATGTACCTTTGTTGGGTTTATTGAATAACCATTATAAAAATATTCGACTGCACACTCCAGCGGATTCACGATAAAAATAATTTATAGCTATTAGCATGAAAAATAAGACCTTTATATTTTATATAACGATCATTATAAAAAAGTGTTGACGTGTGACCTAGATCACATCTATGATTTACCTATCGATCGTTAAGTTAATCTTTTCGACACCCATTCATCTGCTAAAGGTCACTATCATGAAAAACGTAAAAACACTGTTTGTTGCTGCTGTTCTTAGCTCACTGTCATTTGCAAGCTTTGCCGCTGTTGAAGTTCAGTCCACACCTGCGGGTCAAGAGAAAGTCGGTACTATTTCTGCGAATGCGGGGACTAACTTAGGTTCACTGGAAGATCAGCTGGCGCAGAAAGCCGATGAGATGGGTGCGAAGTCTTTCCGTATTACTTCCGTTACCGGTCCTAACACCCTTCACGGAACTGCTGTTATCTACAAATAAGATTTAACCCATCGCAATGCCACTGCGAGTTAAATAAAAAACCCCCGCGGAATATAATCCAGCGGGGGTTTTTTTATGTGCGGAGTTTACATCGGCTGTTGAGCAACGTCGTGATGACGAGTCACATCGACCGGCATGCCTGAGCGAATCTCCATCGCATGTTCCATGACGGCAGGATCAGTTTGCGCCGCATTTTTAAATGTCTGCATGGACGCGTTCAGCACGATTGGCAGCAGCTGCGGGTCGTCATTGATTTTTTCGGACAGCGGCTGATGCACTTCTACCAGCCGCACGCCGTTAGGCTCAACGGATGCTTTGATCGGCGTATTGATAATGTTGACCTTAGTTCCGGGCGTTACCTGACGGAACAGGGTTTCGATATCCCCGTCGCGCAGACGAATACAGCCGGAACTGACGCGCATTCCGATGCCAAAATCAGCATTGGTTCCGTGCAACAGGTACACGCCGCCGTATGCCGCTAAGCGAATCGCATGATGGCCCATCGGGTTATCCGGACCGGCAGGCACAACGGCAGGCAGGTCAATTCCGTTTGCTTTGTATCGCGCGCGGATATTTGCCGTCGGCGTCCAGGTGGGGTTGGCGCGTTTATCAGAGATGGTGGTTACCATCGTAGGCGTCAGCGTGTCACCACCTAACTGACCAATACCAATAGGATAAACGGTCACCGAATTGGTCCCCGGCTGGTAATAATAAAGACGCAGTTCGGCGAGGTTGATAACAATACCTTCGCGCGGGGCGTCAGGTAGCAGAGTTTGTAACGGGATCGTCAAAACGCTTCCCGGACGTGGTACGTAAGGGTCAACGCCAGGGTTGGCCTGCAGCAGCGCTAAAAAGCCGACATTATATTTTTTCGCAATCGCCTCCAGAGAACCGCCATTGTCTTCAACTACGTGAACGGCATTCTGGCCCACCAGACGGCTTCCCGGTGGCGGCAGCGGCCAGGTGTTTGCCTGTGCCGGAAGTGCTAACGCGAATGTCGCTGCAAGCGTAAAAAACGCGAACCAGCGAGAGAGTCGTTTATTGTTTAACATCACCATAAATCCATTGTTTTTACGTGGTTTTTATTATGTAAAAGTAAACGAGAATTATGGCGGTTTGCTGTGTCGGGAAGTGCAGGGAAGTGCAAAGAGTTTGTAAATTCATCAGGCCGGGTGAGTAGTGTGCTCACCCGGCCTGTTCACTATGCTACGGCGTTTTCTTCAAGCTGGCGCATAAACTGGCGGACCCAGTCGATCCGGGTTTTACGCTCGCCCAGATCCAGCATGAATTTCAGTCGAGTTGGACCGTCCAGGCGGAAGTGCTGCGGCTGTTTTTGCAGTAAACCAATCAGCCAGACCGGGTTGACGTGGTTTTTCTCGGCAAATTCAATGGTACCGCCTTTTTCATTGCCTTCGAGCTTTCTGATCCCCAGTTTCTGCGCCTGCTGGCGTAAACGGGCGATATCCAGCAGCGTACGAGCCGGGTCGGGCAGCAGGCCAAAACGGTCTATCAGCTCGACCTTAATTTCTTCCAGCTCGTTTTCGCCTTTCGCACTGGCAATGCGCTTGTAGAACGATAGTCGCGTGTTTACATCCGGGATATAGTCGTCCGGCAGCAGAGACGGCATGCGCAGTTCAACTTCGGTTTGCTGGCTGGTGAGATCTTCCAGTGACGGCTCACGCCCTTCTTTGAGCGCATCGACAGCGTTTTCCAGTAGTTCCATATACAGCGAGAAGCCGATGCTTTCCATGGAACCACTCTGATCTTCCCCCAGCAATTCTCCGGCGCCGCGAATTTCGAGGTCGTGGGTCGCCAGCGCAAAACCTGCGCCCAAATCTTCCAGTGAGGCGATGGCTTCCAGGCGTTTTTGCGCGTCGGTGGTCATCGCTTTCGGATGCGGCGTCAGCAGCCAGGCGTACGCCTGGTGGTGAGAACGTCCCACGCGACCGCGCAGCTGGTGTAATTGCGCTAAACCGAAGTGATCCGCTCGTTCGATGATGATGGTGTTAGCGGTGGGAATGTCGATCCCGGTTTCGATAATGGTGGTGCACACCAGCACGTTAAAACGCTGATGGTGGAAATCGTTCATCACGCGTTCCAGTTCGCGCTCGCGCATTTGCCCGTGACCGATACCAATACGCGCTTCCGGCACCAGTTCTGCTAATTTGTCAGCGGTTTTCTGAATGTTTTCGACGTCGTTAAACAGATAATAAACTTGTCCCCCGCGAAGAACTTCACGCAGGATCGCCTCACGTACCACCAGGCTGTCGTATTCGCGCACGAAGGTTTTGACCGCCAGACGACGAGCGGGCGGCGTGGCGATGATCGACAGATCGCGCATGCCGCTCATTGCCATATTGAGCGTACGCGGAATCGGCGTTGCCGTCAGGGTCAGAATATCGACATCTGCGCGCATCGCCTTGATGCGTTCTTTGTGGCGAACGCCGAAACGATGCTCTTCATCGACAATCAGCAGACCCAGATCTTTTAACTTCACATCTGCTTGCAGCAGTTTGTGCGTGCCGATGAGAATATCAATTTTACCCTCGGCAACCTGCTCCAGAATCTGCGCTTGCTCTTTGGCGCTACGGAAACGGGACAGCATCTCAATGCGTACCGGCCAGTTGGCAAAACGATCGCGGAAGTTGTCGAAGTGTTGCTGTGCGAGCAGGGTGGTTGGCACCAGCACGGCAACCTGCTTGTGGTTCTCTACGGCGAGGAAGGCCGCGCGCATCGCGACTTCGGTTTTACCAAAGCCGACGTCGCCGCACACCAGGCGGTCCATAGCCAGCGGTTGACACATATCACTGAGTACCGCGTTAATCGCCTGCGCCTGATCAGGCGTGGTTTCAAACGGGAAGCTGTCGCAAAACAGCTGGTACTGTTCACGGTCATGCTTAAAGGCAAAGCCTTCTTTCGCCGCGCGCTGGGCATAAATATCCAGCAGCTCTGCCGCGACATCGCGCACCTTCTCAGCGGCTTTCTGTCGGGCGCGTGACCAGGCATCGCCGCCAAGTTTATGCAGCGGCGCATTCTCTTCTGCACCGCCTGCATAGCGGCTGATCAGATGCAGTGACGACACCGGCACGTACAGTTTGGCGTCGTTGGCATAGGTGAGCATCAGATATTCACCAGTGATGCCGCCCGCTTCCAGCGTGGTCATCCCGGCATAACGACCCACGCCGTGCTCCAGATGCACCACCGGCTGACCGGGATGCAGCTCCGCGAGGTTACGAATTAACGTATCCGGGTTGATGGTGCGACGAGAATCCTGGCGGCGACGCGCCACGCGTTCCCCAAGCAGATCGCTTTCACAAATCAGCGCCAGATTACGTTTGCTATCGATGAAGCCGTGCTCGGCTGCGCCAATCATCAGATAACGACCGTTATCAACGGCTTCATCGAGTCGCAATATCCGCTTCGGTGCCACTTTAATACGAGCGAGCAGCTCGCCAAGCGCTTCACGGCGACCTTCACTTTCCACCGAGAAAATTACCGGACCGGTGAAGCCCTCAAGGAATTTACGTAACGCATCTAACGGTGCTTTTTGCTGCGCCTGGACGGCGATATCCGGCAGCTTCTGGAACCCGAGGTTAGTATTCGCAGCTTTGTTCGCCAGACTCTCGGTTTTCAGTTGAACGCGCGGCCAGCGTTTAAGTTCAGAAAACAGCTCATCAACCCGCAGCCACAGCGATTCCGGCGGCAGAAGTGGGCGCATCGGATCCACGCCGCGATTCTCAAAGCGCGACAGGGTATCGGCCTGGAAGCGTTCTGCGCTGGTCTCGATATCACCGGTATTGACCAATAACGTATTGGCGGGGAAATAGCTGAACAGCGGCGGCAGCGGTTCGCTGAAAAACAGCGGTTGCCAGTATTCAATACCCGCAGGTAATGTGCCTTTGCTGACCTGCTGGTAAATATGTTCGGCGTCGCGTTTCACCTCAAAGGTATCGCGCCACTGGCTGCGGAATAGCTCGATGGCCGTTTTGTCAGTCGGGAATTCGTGCGCGGGAAGTAAATTAATGGCATCGACTTCTTCCAGCGTGCGCTGGGTGTCGGTATCAAACAGACGCAGGCTGTCGATTTCGTCATCAAAGAAATCCAGACGATAAGGCAACTCGCTGCCCATCGGGAACAGATCCAACAACGCGCCGCGCGTGGCGTATTCGCCGTGTTCCATGACCTGATCAACATGGCGATAGCCCGCGCTATCCAGTTGTTCACGCAGGGCATCGCGCGAAAGCCGCTGGCCCTTTTTCATGACCAGCGCATGACCGTGCAGATAGCTGTGCGGACAAACACGCTGCATCAGCGTATTTACCGGAACGATCAGCACGCCGCGCTGCATGGCAGGCAGCTGATACAGCGTGGAGAGCCGCGAGGAGATAATCTCCTGATGGGGAGAAAAACTGTCGTAGGGTAGCGTTTCCCAGTCGGCCAGGTTCATCACCATTTGGTCGGTAAACTGACGAATTTCATCATGCAGACGCAGCGCATTTTGCATGTCCGGCGCGATCAGCACCACTGGACCCGCGTGATGTTCGGCGATTTCGGCGACCAGCGTTGCGCAGGCGGCACCGGTAAGCTCACCCAACTGGCGCAGATCGGAAGCTTTCGCCGGTAGCGTGTAACGATGTTGTTCAGGCATTCGGTTGTCAGGATCTCGTTTAGATATACATCTGATAAGCAATGTTCTTTATTATCCGTGATCGTTTCTCATAAGCAAATTGATTCGCCCCCTGATGGGGGCAAAAAGCGCGTAGGGGTTAGCGCGAGACGGTTGATAAAGAAGGCGGGGAGAAGAGCAGGTCGGCCACTGTTTTTTGTGAAATTTTACGTACCAACAGGCCAAACAAGGTGCACAGCAGCAGGCAGGCGAACGGATACACCAGCAGCAGGGCCAGCTCCGCATAGGCAGGCCAGGCGGTATGATTGATTTTGGGGATTAGCGTTAAGCTGAACAGCTCAACCAGAATACGATGGGTAGTGTAGATGGCGATGGTATTGGCACCAATGACGCTTAACGGGCCGGACTCACGCATACCAAAGCGCAGCTCAAATTGATAAAACAGCTTCATGATTAGCACAATGGAAAGCAGAGAAAGTAATAGTGAGACATTTGCCAGCCACGCGACGACGGCGGCGATTGCGCTAACCAGAACAATGACTGCATAGCGGCGCAGGGGGACCTCCTTGATCCATACCATCAGCGTTGCGCCGAACCATGCACCGAGGCTGTACCAGGGCAGATTGCGAATCACGCTGTTCATTCCCCACCACGGCGTCGGGATAAAATTGATCGCCACGCTTAGCACCACAAATAACGCCAACAGCGGCACCGCCCAGCGGCTGAAAATTTTACACAGAACAAAATAGACAATCAGCGCGTACAGATACCACAAGCTGGTACTGGCGGTCAGCATTCCGTGGGTAAAACCTGTGATCGAATCGGCATAAGCGGCGTTGGCAGCATGGCTCAGATCGCGCTGTGGAGCCAGCCAGTTATTGAGCGCTACTAACGCCAGCCATTGCACCACTCCCCAAAGCACCAGCACCCAGGCAATGCTCCAGATTCGTTTATCCACGCAGGTTGTCCACGGGACGCTATCAATGTAGCGACGGATCAGATATCCCGAAATAAAGAAAAACACTGGCATGCGAAACGGTGCCAGGTACAAATTAAGGTAAATCCAGCATTTGCTCAGCAGCTCTGAAAGCGGATGCTGAAAAGTCGTGAGGTGTGGGTAAAACGTGATTACCGAGTGGTAAATCACCACCAGGCAAATACATAACCCTTTGATTTGATTAATCCATAGTTCTTTTTTCTTCATCGAGACGGCGTATCCATTTTGTTGGCTATAGCCTGCCATCCTGCGCAACCCGCCGTGCGCTGTAATGCGTAACTGTCTGCATTTTGTTTTTTTAAGATAAAGATCAGGGACCCGGACTGAAGGGAAGAGGGACAACTTTAGCGAATTGATTTATTTATACTTTTAGGAATAGTGCTGACGAACACTTACGGTTCAGTCATTTACCCATTCCGCTTTCGCTTATATACTCGTGACTTTGCTAACAGCAACCAGACGGATTTCATGTACCAACCTGTCGCTCTATTCATCGGCCTGCGTTATATGCGTGGGCGTGCAGCAGATCGCTTCGGTCGCTTCGTTTCCTGGCTCTCCACCATAGGCATTACTCTCGGGGTAATGGCGCTGGTCACGGTGTTGTCGGTGATGAACGGTTTCGAGCGCGAGCTGCAAAACAATATTCTTGGCCTGATGCCTCAGGCCGTTCTCTCGTCCGAACAGGGTTCCCTCAACCCGCAACAACTGCCGGAAAAAGCGGTGGTGTTGAACGGCGTCAACCGCGTTGCCCCCATCACTACGGGAGATGTGGTGCTGCAAAGCGCGCGTAGCGTGGCGGTTGGCGTGATGCTCGGTATCGATCCTGCGCAAAAAGATCCGTTAACGCCGTATCTGGTCAATGTGAAGCAAACAGATCTGCAACCGGGTAAGTATAATGTCATCCTCGGCGAGCAGCTTGCCGGGCAGCTGGGCGTGAACCGTGGCGATCAAATTCGCGTGATGGTGCCCTCGGCCAGCCAGTTTACGCCGATGGGGCGTTTGCCGAGCCAGCGTCTGTTTACGGTGATTGGCACCTTCGCCGCCAACAGCGAAGTCGATGGCTACCAGATGCTGACCAACATTCAGGATGCCTCGCGCCTGATGCGCTATCCGGTGGGCAATATCACTGGCTGGCGTCTGTGGCTGAACGAACCGTTGAAAGTTGACACGCTGAGCCAGCAAACGCTGCCGCAAGGCACCAAATGGCAGGACTGGCGCGAGCGCAAAGGGGAACTGTTCCAGGCCGTGCGCATGGAAAAGAACATGATGGGGCTACTGCTTAGTCTGATCGTGGCGGTGGCGGCTTTTAATATTATTACCTCGCTGGGTTTGATGGTAATGGAGAAGCAAGGGGAAGTGGCGATTTTACAAACGCAGGGGCTGACGCCGCGGCAGATAATGATGGTGTTTATGGTTCAGGGGGCCAGTGCCGGGGTGATTGGCGCGCTGCTGGGCGCTGTGTTGGGTGCATTGCTTGCCAGCCAACTGAACAATTTAATGCCAATTATTGGTGCGCTGCTGGATGGTGCTGCGCTGCCGGTCGCCATTGAACCGCTGCAGGTTATCGTCATTGCGCTGGTGGCGATGGCCATCGCGCTGCTGTCTACGCTTTATCCTTCCTGGCGCGCTGCCGCCACTCAACCCGCTGAGGCTTTACGTTATGAATAAGATCCTGTTGCAATGCGACAACCTGTGCAAACGCTATCAGGAAGGCACTGTGCAGACCGATGTACTGCACGATGTCAGTTTTTGCGTCGGCGAAGGTGAGATGATGGCGATTGTCGGCAGCTCTGGCTCCGGCAAGAGTACGCTGCTGCATTTGTTAGGCGGGCTGGATACCCCGACTTCCGGCGACGTCATTTTTAGCGGTCAGCCAATGAGCAAGCTCTCGTCGGCGGCGAAAGCGGAACTGCGTAATCAGAAGCTGGGCTTTATTTACCAGTTCCACCATTTGCTGCCGGATTTTACGGCGCTGGAAAACGTAGCGATGCCGCTGCTGATCGGCAAGAAAAAACCGGCTGAAATCACCGAGCGCGCACGGGATATGCTGAAAGCGGTAGGGCTGGATCATCGTGCCAGTCATCGCCCGTCTGAACTGTCTGGCGGCGAACGCCAGCGTGTGGCCATCGCTCGTGCGCTGGTGAATAACCCACGTATGGTCCTGGCGGATGAGCCAACGGGTAACCTGGATGCGCGTAACGCGGACAGTATTTTCGAGCTTCTGGGCGAGCTGAACCGCTCTCAGGGTACGGCATTCCTGGTGGTGACGCACGATTTGCAACTGGCGAAGCGGATGAGCCGCCAGCTTGAAATGCGCGATGGCCGCCTGACGGCTGAACTGAGCCTGATGGGAGCTGAGTAATGGCTTCGCCTTTATCATTATTGATTGGTCTGCGCTTTAGCCGTGGTCGGCGGCGCGGCGGTATGGTTTCGCTGATATCTGTGATTTCCACCGTTGGCATCGCGTTGGGTGTGGCTGTGTTGATCGTTGGTTTAAGTGCCATGAACGGATTTGAGCGTGAGCTGAACAACCGTATTCTGGCCGTAGTCCCACACGGAGAGATTGAAGCCGTAAATCAGCCGTGGAATAACTGGCAGGAAGCGCTCGACAAAGTACAAAAAGTGCCGGGTATTGTCGCCGCGGCGCCTTATATCAACTTTACCGGACTGGTGGAGAGCGGGGCGAACTTACGCGCGGTGCAGGTGAAGGGCGTTGACCCGAAACAGGAACAGCGTTTAAGCGCGCTGCCATCCTTCGTGCAAAACCATGCCTGGGATAATTTTAAAGCCGGTGAACAACAAATCATCATTGGTAAGGGTATTGCCGATGCGCTGAAGGTGAAGCAGGGCGACTGGGTGTCAATTATGATCCCTAACGCCAGCGCGGATCATAAATTACAGCAGCCTAAACGCGTGCGTTTACACGTAACGGGAATTCTGCAACTGAGCGGTCAGCTCGATCACAGCTTTGCCATGATCCCAATGGAAGATGCGCAGCAATATCTGGATATGGGAACCAGCGTTTCCGGGATCGCGCTGAAGGTTAACGACGTGTTTAACGCCAATAAGCTGGTGCGAGACGCGGGTGAAGTCACCAATAACTATGTTTACATAAAGAGCTGGATCGGCACCTACGGCTATATGTACCGCGATATTCAGATGATCCGCGCCATTATGTATCTGGCGATGGTGCTGGTTATTGGCGTGGCCTGTTTTAATATCGTTTCCACGTTAGTGATGGCGGTAAAAGACAAAAGCGGCGATATTGCGGTATTAAGAACCCTCGGGGCGAAAGATGGGTTGATCCGTGCCATTTTTGTCTGGTACGGCCTGCTGGCGGGTCTGTTCGGGAGCCTGATCGGCGTTGTCATCGGGGTGGTTGTCTCGTTGCAACTGACGCCGATCATAAACGGGATTGAGGCGATTATCGGCCATCAGTTCCTGTCCGGCGATATCTATTTCATTGACTTCCTGCCATCGGAATTACACTGGCTGGATGTGATTTACGTGCTGGTGACAGCACTCGTGCTGAGTCTTTTAGCGAGTTGGTATCCGGCGCGTCGCGCCAGCAATATTGATCCTGCGAGAGTACTTAGCGGCCAATAACAATAAGAAGGAGCGGTGATGTATTACGGATTTGACATCGGCGGTACCAAAATTGCGCTGGGCGTGTTTGATAAGCAACGTCGTCTGCAATGGGAAACTCGCGTTCCTACGCCTCGCGACAGCTACGACGCTTTCCTTGATGCGGTCTGCAATCTGGTGACGGAAGCGGACCAGCGGTTCGGCATCAAAGGTTCGGTGGGCATCGGCATTCCGGGTATGCCGGAAACGGAAGACGGCACGCTGTACGCGGCCAACGTTCCTGCCGCCAGTGGCAAACCGCTCCGTGCCGATCTCAGCGCTCGCCTTGACCGCGATGTGCGTCTGGATAACGATGCGAACTGTTTTGCTCTCTCCGAAGCCTGGGATGACGAGTTTACCCAATATCCGCTGGTGATGGGGTTGATCCTCGGTACGGGCGTCGGCGGCGGCCTGGTGCTTAACGGGAAATCCATCACCGGACGCAGCTATATCACCGGCGAGTTTGGTCATATTCGTTTGCCTGTCGATGCGCTGACGCTGATGGGCTTTGATTTCCCGCTGCGCCGCTGCGGATGCGGTCAACTGGGATGCATCGAAAGCTATCTTTCCGGCGGTGGATTTGCGTGGTTGTATCAGCATTACTACCATCAACCGCTGGATGCCCGTGAAATTATCGCGCTGTGGGAACAGGGCGATGAACACGCGCGTGCCCACGTTGAACGCTATCTGGATTTGCTGGCGGTGTGTCTTGGGAATATCCTGACTATCGTCGATCCTGATTTGGTAGTGATTGGCGGAGGCTTGTCGAATTTTACCGCGATTACGACGCAACTGACGGACCGACTGCCACGTCATCTGCTGCCGGTTGCCCGGGTACCGCGTATTGAGCAGGCACGGCACGGTGATGCTGGCGGGATGCGCGGGGCTGCTTTCCTACATCTTACCGATTAATACAAAGAGGTTGTTATGCTGTCGCGTCGGGGTCATCGGTTAAGCCGCTTTCGTAAAAATAAACGCCATTTGCGCGATCGCCTGCGTCAACGAATCTTTTTCAGAGACAGAGTGGTGCCTGAATTGATGGAAAAACCAAGAGTGCTGGTACTGACTGGAGCGGGAATCTCCGCTGAGTCAGGAATTCGAACATTTCGCGCGGCGGATGGTCTCTGGGAAGAACATCGGGTTGAGGACGTTGCGACTCCGGAAGGATTTAGTCGAAACCCGGAGCTGGTTCAGTCGTTTTATAACGCCCGTCGCCATCAGTTGCAACAGCCAGAAATCCAGCCCAACGCGGCGCATATCGCACTGGCAAAACTCGAAGCTGAGCTGGGCGACCGTTTTTTACTGGTGACGCAGAACATTGATAACCTGCATGAGCGTGCGGGCAGCCAGAACGTTATCCATATGCATGGCGAACTGCTTAAAGTTCGCTGTTCGCAAAGCGGGCAGATTCTGGAGTGGACGGGCGATGTGACTCCGGAAGATAAATGCCATTGCTGCCAGTTTCCGGCACCGCTGCGACCACACGTAGTGTGGTTTGGTGAAATGCCGCTGGGTATGGATGAGATTTATATGGCGCTGGCAATGGCAGATGTGTTCATTGCGATTGGCACATCGGGACATGTTTATCCGGCAGCCGGTTTTGTGCATGAGGCGCGGCTGCATGGGGCGCATACGGTAGAACTAAATCTCGAGCCGAGCCAGGTAGGCAGCGAGTTTGAAGAGAAGTATTACGGTCCGGCAAGCCAGGTGGTGCCTGAGTTCGTTGAGAAGTTATTGAAAGGGCTGTAACGGCTATCCGGATAATACTGTCTAAGCCTGTACAAGCTGGCGGTCCTCACGCAGGGCCGCCACAATCAAAAATCCTACGATGTAAAAACAACAGATCAGACCTAGTGCGCTCAGCCACATGGGTAGTCGGGTAACGTAAACCAGGCTGCACGAGATAATCACCAGAATAATTCCGGTATACATGGGGTGCGCAATCCAGGCAAAAATGCCGCGCGTAACCCTTTTTGCGCGGGGTAAATAGTAGCCAGTCCACGTGTGGCTCTCCCCCAAATCCCATTTTCCTTTGATGACCAGCGCGTTACCGACGATCGCCAGAATCAGACATCCCCACTCCACCGGGCCAATCTGATGACTGAAAAACAGGCTATAACCAAAAACCAGGATCGGTATTAAGAAGGTGAGCCGTAGCAGGTGGGTTGCGGTGACAGGTAGCAAAGGACGAGCGTTTACCGGCTGCTTACGCGGGAGAATCACCAGCGTAAATACGGTCAGATTAGCCAACTCAAGTAGCAGCCAGAGCGTTGCCATTGGAAGCCTCAGATGCCGACCTGGAATACTGTAAGCATAGCCAGAAACTGGGGCGCGGGAATCAGTCGAAAGGCGTAAAAAGTAGGGATTGGCAGGCAGCAACCCGGCGCAGCGACGCCTGCCGGGTTGCACGAGTACTAGCGTCCTGCTTTTAGCTTCTGATAATACTCTTCATAGATAGCGCTGGCGGAACCAACATCGTTCTGCCATTCCCCTTTGTTGATAGTTTCAGCGTCAGGGTAGAGCGTTTTGTCGTTCGCGACCTCAGGACTTAACAGCTTGCGTGCTGCCAGGTTTGGCGTCGGGTAACCGATAGTTTCTGCGACTTCTTTCGCCACGTCCGGGCGCAGCAGGAAGTTAATCAGCTTCAGCGCACCTTCTTTGTTTTTCGCGTTAGCCGGAATAGACAGGCTGTCCATCCAGAAAATTCCACCTTCTTTTGGCCAAACCACTTCCAGCGGTGTGCCCGCCTGACGCGCAACATACGCGGAGCCGTTCCACACCATCCCCAGATTAACTTCGCCTTCCATATATGGGTTGGCCGGGTTGTCAGAGTTAAATGCCGCAACGTTAGGCATCAGCTTCTTCAACTCGTTATAGGCGGCTTCAATCTCTTTTGGATCGGTGGTATTGCCGGAATATCCCAGCTTGCGCAGTGCCATCTGGAACACTTCTCGCGCATCATCCGTTAACAGCAGACTGCCTTTGTACTCCGGCTTCCAGAGATCGGCCCAACTGGCGACGGTTTTAGGAGCGATAGCATCGCTGTTGACGCCAATTGCCGTTGCGCCCCAGATATACGGGATGGAGTAGTCATTATTCGGGTCGAACGGCTTGTTGAGCATTTCCGGATCGAGATTATGGAAGTTGGTTAACGTCGACTTATCGATCTTCTGGATCATGCCTTCTTTACGCATTTTATCGACGTAATAGGTGGACGGAACCACCAGATCGTATGCGCCGTCTTTATAGGTTTTGAGCTTGGCGTACATGGTTTCATTCGACTCGTAGGTCGAATAGATAACCTTAATGCCGGTTTCTTTGGTGAACTGTTCCAGCAGACCCGGCGGTACGTATTCAGTCCAGTTATAGAAATAGAGCGTGTTGTTGTCATTCGCGTGAGCGGCGCTCATGCCCAGTGCCAGAGCACCCGCCGCGAGCAGGTGGCGTGACCATTTTTTCATCATTTAACGTCCCCTGAATTAAGGGCCTTAGCGGCCCTTGGTTTTGTCACGTGCAATAAGCTGGCTGGCAATCACCATAACCAGCGACAGAACCAACAAAATGGTTGCCAGCGCGTTCACCTCTGGTGATACGCCGACTTTAACCATTGAGTAGATTTTTAATGGCAAAATTTCATAGCCTGGTCCGGTGACGAAAGATGAAACAACGACATCATCCATCGACAGCGTAAAGCTCAGCAACCAACCCGCAGCCACCGCAGGCATAGCCAGTGGCAGTATTATTTTGCGCAGAATAGTTACTTCGCTGGCACCCAAATCTTTAGCCGCCTCAAGCATGCGGACATCAAAACCTTTCAGGCGTGAGTAAACTGTCACCACCACAAAAGGCAGACAAAAAGTGATATGCGAGAACAGCAGCGACCAGAAGCCCAGTTGAATGCCGATCAGCATAAACAGCACCAGCAGAGATATTGCCATCACAATATCCGGCGACATCATCACCACAAACAGCATGCCACTGACGAACGGCTTACCGCGAAAACGGTAGCGGTACAGCGCAACCGCAGTGAGTGAGCCGATCAAGGTGGCAAACGTGGCGGATAGCACTGCCATCGTCAGCGAGTGCTGCGCCGCCTGCAACAGGCTGTCGTTATTTATCAGCAGGCCGTACCATTTGGTAGTAAAACCCTGCCAGTTGATGCCGAAGCGCGAACTGTTAAAGGAGTTCACAATCAGAATGATGATTGGAATATACAGATACGCGTAGATAGCGGTCATAAAACCGCCGCGAAGCAGTCGACCGATCATTCGAGTTCCACCTTCTTATTCAGCAAACGGGAGGCGCGCCAGTAGATCAGCAGCATCAGCCCCATCACGATGGTCAGCGTAATGCTGGTGGCTGCACCAAACGGCCAGTCGCGGATGTTCAGGAACTGAACTTTAATTACGTTACCAATCAGCAGGTTTTTCGCGCCGCCCATTAAGTCGGAAACGTAAAACAGCCCCATTGCGGGCAGCATGACCAGCAGACATCCGGCGATAATCCCCGGCATCGTCAACGGAATAATGATGCGGGTGAAGGTCTGAAGTTTGCTTGCGCCTAAATCACGCGCGGCTTCCAGCAGCGGTTTATCGAGCTTTTCAATGCTGGAGTAGAGTGGCATCACCATAAACGGCAGCAGAATGTATACCAGCCCGATAATCACCGCGCTGGGGGTAAACATAATGCGAATGGGTGTATCGATAACGCCGAGCCATAACAGAAACTCGTTGAGATAGCCTTTGGTACTGAGGAAAATTTTGAGTCCGTAGATGCGAATAAGGGAATTGGTCCAGAACGGAACAATCAGCAGGAACAGCAGCAGCGGGCGCACTTTTTCCGGCAGTTTCACCAAAAACCAGGCAAACGGGTAGCCGAGTACCAGACAGGCGAGCGTGGCAATCAGCGCCATATTGAGGGAGTGAACCAGCACCTCAAAATAGAGCGGATCGAGCAGGCGCGTATAGTTCTCCAGCGTAAAGACCATTTTGACGAAATTGGCGTCGTCACGGGTCAAAAAGCTGGTGCCGATGATCATCAGGTTGGGCAGAAAGACAAATAACACAAGCCAACCGACAATGGTGAAGATCACCACACTCTGGAATTTACTTGTGCTCTTCATCAGCCAGTACGACCTCCCAGCTTTCTACCCAGTTAATTGCCATTTTCTGGTCGAGCGAGTGGTCAAAGTCAGGATCATCTTCGTTGAAGAATTCGCTGACCATCACCATCTTGCCATTTTCCAGTTCCACAACCGACTCCAGCGTCATGCCTTTGTAGTTGCGTTCGCGCACGTAGCCGATCAGGCCTTCGATATGATTATCATCATTGATTTCATCAACGCGCAAATCTTCAGGGCGTAACAGGACGTGCAGTTTTTGTCCTGGAACCACCGCGAAGTTGACATAAATATTGCACTCGCGGCCTTCGACGTTAGCACGAACACGCTGTTCATCCAGGCGTTCAATCACCGTGGCGTTAAACATATTGATCTCGCCGATAAACCCGGCGACGAACAGATTCTTTGGCTCTTCGTAGATTTCGCGCGGCGTACCGTCCTGCTCAATCTTACCATCGCGCATCACCACGATGCGGTCGGACATGGTCAGCGCTTCTTCCTGATCGTGTGTGACAAAGACAAAAGTGATTCCAAGCTTACGCTGCAGTGCTTTCAGTTCGTTCTGCATCTGCTTACGCAGTTTGTAGTCCAGCGCAGAGAGGGATTCATCTAACAGAAGTAAGCGGGGTTTATTGACCACAGCTCGGGCAATCGCTACGCGCTGCTGCTGTCCGCCGGAAAGTTGATTCGGTTTTCGCTGGGCGAACTCTTCCAGTTGCACCATGCGCAGGGCTTCGGTAACGCGGGGAGAAATGTCGGCTGCGGGCGTTTTTTGCATGCGTAAACCAAAGGCCACATTCTCAAATACGGTCATGTGGGGGAATAACGCATAGCTTTGGAAGACGGTATTCACGTAGCGGTTTTCCGCAGGAACGTGAGTAATGTCCTCGTTGTCCAACATAATATGACCGGAATCAACCGTTTCCAGACCGGCAATCAGGCGAAGAACGGTTGTTTTACCGCAGCCAGAGGGGCCAAGCAGCGTAAGAAACTCGCCATTATTGATGGTCAAATCCAGGTTGGAAATCACCTCTTTACCATCGAAACTTTTGCGAATTCCCGCTAATTGCACCAGTGGAGAAAGCGAACGCGGTTGTTTATTCAATTTTTTACTCTGTCCCATGTAAACGCAACGGATGGCTGACCGATGCGGGGTTTGTGGTTAACCACCTTGATGACTCTTAATGAGGGCCGTTATTCTACGGCAAACCATTGTAATCGCCAATCCTTGTTGCGAATTACTGACTTAGCCCTATAGTCAGAGGGGATGTCAGGGCGAAATATTCTCACTTGCGGGGATAAAAGTGACCTGACGCAATATTTGTCTTTTGTTGCTTATTGATAATGTTGTCACAAAAAGTGAGGGTGACTGCATGGATAAACTACTTGAGCGTTTTTTACACTACGTGTCGCTGGACACCCAATCAAAATCGGGCGTGCGGCAGGTACCCAGCACAGAGGGACAGTGGAAGTTATTACAACTGCTAAAACAACAGCTTGAAGAGATGGGGCTGGTTAATATTTCACTGAGCGAAAAAGGGACGCTGATGGCAACGTTACCCGCTAACGTTGCTGGCAATATTCCCGCGATTGGTTTTATTTCCCATGTGGATACCTCACCGGATTTCAGCGGTAAAAATGTCAATCCGCAAATCGTTGAAAACTATCGCGGTGGCGATATTGCGTTAGGCATTGGTGATGAAGTTTTATCGCCAGTGATGTTCCCGGTGCTGCATCAACTTTTGGGTCAAACGCTGATCACCACAGACGGTAAAACGTTGCTGGGAGCGGATGATAAAGCAGGCGTGGCGGAAATCATGACCGCGCTGGCTGTGCTTATCCAAAAAAATATTCCGCACGGTGATATCCGCGTGGCCTTTACGCCGGACGAAGAGGTGGGTAAAGGGGCGAAGCATTTTGACGTTGCGGCATTCGATGCGCAGTGGGCCTATACCGTTGACGGTGGTGGCGTAGGTGAGTTGGAATTTGAAAACTTCAACGCCGCGTCGGTTAATATCAAAATTGTTGGCAACAATGTGCATCCCGGCACCGCAAAAGGGGTGATGGTGAATGCGCTGTCGCTGGCGGCGCGAATTCATGCAGAGGTTCCGGCAGATGAAAGCCCGGAAAAGACGGAAGGCTACGAAGGCTTTTATCATCTGGCGAGCATGAAAGGGACGGTCGATCGGGCGGATATGCACTACATTATTCGTGATTTTGACCGTAAGCAGTTTGAAGCGCGTAAACGCAAGATCATGGATATCGCCAAGAAGGTCGGCAAAGGGTTACATCCGGACTGCTATATCGAACTGGTGATTGAAGACAGTTACTACAACATGCGCGAAAAAGTGATTGAGCATCCGCACGTGCTGGATATCGCCCAGCAGGCGATGCGTGATTGCGATATTGAGCCGGTGCTGAAACCGATCCGTGGTGGCACTGACGGCGCGCAGCTGTCATTTATGGGATTACCGTGTCCGAATCTGTTCACCGGCGGCTACAACTATCATGGTAAACATGAGTTTGTAACTCTGGAAGGAATGGAAAAAGCGGTGCAGGTGATTGTGCGTATTGCTGAACTGGCCGCGAAACAAAAATAAAGCATGTGTAGTTGCCGGATGGCGCTTTGCTTATCCGGCCTACAATATTTCACTCCAGTAGGCCTGATAAGACGCGTAGCGTCGCATCAGGCACAGTCCGCATTATCCTTCGAAGAACCAGTACCCGCTGTTGACCAGCGCGGCAAGCATGGCAAGGAAAGACGGATCTTCCAGCGCATCCTCAAAGTTCTCGGCCGTGAGCACAATATGACTGGCCAACGCTTCCAGGGCAGGGCGATGCGGCGAATCAATTTTCTCACCGTTAGCGTAGACGTCGTCGCCAATGCGCAATACGCGCAATCCGCCCAGACGCACTAATACATCACCTTGTTTCAGGGCATCATAAATTTCGTCTGGCTGATACGGTGGTTCCGGCGGGGCAATGTCCAGCTCATGACGAGACTGAGAAATAAACTCGCCAAACCACTGCTGGAAATGTTCTGGCTGATTAATCAGACCCAGCATCATTTCGCGCAGTTTGTCCATCTCCTGGGGCAGAACATCTGCCGGATGATCGCGCGGTGGCAGGTCAGGATCGCTGTAATAGGTGCTGCCCAGTTCGCGTTGCAAAACGTAATCGGCGAACCCGCTGATCAGCTCGCGAGTGTTTGGCGCACGGAAACCAACCGAATAGTTCATCGCGTTTTCTAACGCATAACCTTCGTGCGGGAATCCTGGTGGAATGTACAGAATATCGCCGGGTTCCAGTTCTTCATCAATGATGGCTTCAAACGGATCGACCTGAAGAAGATCCGGGTGAGGGCAGTGCTGCTTCAACTGCAGTTTTTCGCCTACCCGCCAGCGACGACGACCGGTTCCCTGAATGATAAATACATCGTACTGATCCAGGTGTGGGCCAACGCCGCCGCCGGGAACAGAGAAAGAAATCATCAGATCGTCGATACGCCAGTCCGGTAATTCACGGAACGGGCGCATCAGCGCTGCGGTAGGTTCGTGCCAGTGGTTGACCGCCTGCACCAGCAAAGACCAGTTGTTCTCGCCAAGATGGTCATAACTTTCGAAGGGACCGTGGCTAACCTGCCATTTACCATCCTGATGGCTGACGAGTCGGCTGTCGACTTCGCTTTCCATTGCCAGTCCAGCCAGTTCGTCAGGAGAGAGTGGGTCGATAAAGTTGTTAAACCCGCGTTTTAAGACCACCGGGCGTTTCTGCCAGTGGCGTTCAAGAAAATCGGGCCAGTTAAGTGTGAGTTGGTATTCCATAGTGAGCATCCCGCAGGCTGGTATCTGCAACCGATTATAACGGATACTTAACCTCAAGCGTGAAGTCAGTACATATTTATTACATGCGACGATTACTCGTCTTTCTGGCCCGGCTGCTGGCGGCCAAAAATAACTTCCATGCGCGCGCCACCCAGCAGGCTATCACCTGCAATAATCTGCCCGTCATACTGTTCGGTGATTTCTCTCGCTACAGCCAATCCGACGCCTTGTCCTGGACGTAGCGTATCTACGCGCTGTCCACGGTCAAACACCACTTCCCGTTTGCTTTGCGGAATACCAGGACCATCATCTTCAACCAGAATATGCAGTTGATCCTCGGACAGTTGCGCCGAAATCTCGACAAACTCCAGACAATATTTACAGGCGTTATCCAGTACGTTACCCATCACTTCGACAAAATCATTTTGTTCGCCCACAAAGCTGATTTCGGGCGAGATATCGAGATTAATGTTGACGCCTTTACGCTGATACACCTTATTCAGCGCCGAGGTGAGCTTATCCAGTAACGGCGCGACCGGGTGCAGTTCGCGGCTGAGTAGGGCACTGCTGCCACGCATACTGGCTCGATGCAGGTAATAGCCTATCTGTTGGGAAATACGGCTGATTTGTTCCAGCATGATAGGCTCTGCGTCGCTGACGTTCATCTTTTCATTACGCATTGAGCGCAGCGTACTTTGCAGTACCGCCAGTGGCGTTTTCAGGCTATGGGTGAGATCGGTTAACGTGGTGCGGTATTTATCGTAGCGCTCACGTTCGCTTTTCAAAAGCCGATTGAGATTGCGAACCAGGCTGGTCAATTCGCGTGTGGTGGCGGGGTTTAGCATCTCACGATGATGTTCCTCAAGCTCACGGACTTCACGCGCCAGCGATTCAATCGGCCGCAGGCTCCACCAGGCGGCCACCCATAACAGCGGAATGACCAGCAACAGATTGGCGACCAGCACATAAATAAACCAGCTCCAGACCATATACGAGCGCTTTAGCTCTATAGGAATGGTGTCGACAACCACAATGGTCAGTTGCGGCATTCTGGCAGTGGCGGGGTAGACGTTCACCGCCACGGAGTGGGTCATTTCGGCGTCGTCGTCATCTTCTCTGACTTCTTTTAACTGCTGCTGAGCGGAGTGATCTTCGCCCAGTAAAGTGCTGGTGGCGTCTACATTGGCTTCAATTTCATGAAAACCGTTCGTTTTTAGCCAGTCCGGTTGGATACTTTTCGTCAGCCAGGGAACATTGCGCTGCGCCCACAACAATTCACCGCTTTCGTTATAGATCAGCGACATTGTTGGGCTTTGCATATCGAGATGTTCAGGCAGCTCGATGTTTATCTTGCCGTTCTCCCACTTTGCCAGGGTATAAAACAGATTACTTTCACCCCGCAGCAGGCGGAAGGTTGTCTTATCAAAACTGACGCTGTAGCCCACCAGAGCAACCATGCCGTAGGCCAGTGAGAGCACCAACACTACGCCTGCAGTTGCCAGTAAAAAGCGCAACCGCAGCGATAATGGGAAAAAGTGACGCAATAATTTATTCATTAGCGCAGTTCAAAAAGATATCCCTGGCCACGCACGGTGGTGATGACGTCGTCCGGGTATTGCGCCTGTATTTTTTTACGCAAACGCCCCATCAAAACATCAATGGTGTGACTTTCGCGCAGCTCGGCATCCGGGTAAAGCTGCAGCATGAGCGAATCTTTACTGACCACTTTGCCATTATTACGGATGAGCGTTTCCATAATGGTGTATTCAAACGCCGTGAGCTTGATAACTTCATCATTGACGGATAACTCGCGTCGAGAGAGGTCCACCTGAAAAGGCGGAAGGGAGATAATTTGCGATGCCAGACCGCTGTTGCGGCGCATCAGTGCCTGCATGCGCGCAGCCACTTCTTCAATGTGAAACGGTTTGGTGACGTAATCGTCGGCACCGGCGCTGAGGACTTCCACTTTATCCTGCCAGCCTTCGCGCGCGGTTAATACCAGAATCGGCAGCGAAACCTCATTACTGCGCCAGCGGCGGATCAGCGATAAACCATCTTCATCGGGGAGTCCTAAATCAACGATCGCGATATCCGGCAGATGTTCATTCAGATAATAGTCCGCTTCCTTCGCATCTTCTGCATCATCCACCTGATGCCCTAAATCTTGTAACTGAACCTTGAGGTGGTGGCGTAATAATGCATTATCCTCGACAACCAGTACGCGCATCATCGTTTCTCCCTAAAATAATGGTATGAATAGTTTAACGCTGATTATGTGGATTGAAAGCAGCGCTATGAAATTAAATAACTTTTCTCATGCTCCCCTGCCCGTGGGGGCGTCCTGGGGGCAGTGCTGTTGGCATCTGATTGTTCAGCATGTTGACCTGATCCTGGTTCATGTCGCCAATCCACTTGGAGTAAACCTCGTACACCATGCGCGCATCTTCATGTCCCATCTGACTCGCTATGAATGACGGGTTCGCTCCGGCCATCAACGTCCAGCATGCGTAGGTATGCCGTGACTGATAAGGATTCCTTTCGCGGATACTGGCAAGTTTAGTGCCTCGCTTCCAGCCATAGGCAATCGAGTTCTTGGAGAAGTAACTGCCTTTCCTGGACGAATATGCTGTCGGTGAAAAAACGAAGCGAAGAGATTGCTGCTCAGTTTTTCCGATCTCCCGATGGTGAAATCGAATTTCTTGCTTCGGATTAGTGCCGGTGATTTCGTATTGTTCCTTCAGTGCATCCAGAGCAGGTTTAAGCAACGTTATCGTCCTTATTCCGGCATCTGTCTTAGGGGGTACAAATACTCGCTTATTCGTCAAACTTCTGGATACGTGGATTTCACCTTTTACCAAATCAATGTCTTCCCATGCCAGGGCGCATATCTCGCCCGGCCTCATCCCCGTATGTACGGCAACAATGATGATTAATGCCTGGCTACGGGGAAGGGCGGCTATCAGTGCCTGGTACTCATGAAGTAAAAGTGGGTCGGGATCATTTTTAGATAACTTGAGTCGCGACACTCCTTCATAAGGAGCATGCAATATAAACTGGCTTCGGTTTGCGAGCTTAAGCATTTCTGATAAAACTGCCATCTGTTTATTGACTGTTGAGGGCGCGCGGCCCTGCCTGGCCAGATTCGGCATTGCCGGGTTAATAATTGTCCCGGTCAATAACTCCTTTCGGTAATGCAAAATATCGGCATGCTCAATATCTACCAGACGGGTATTTTCTCCGATTACACGCAGTAACGTATTTACGACCGAAGTAAGCGATAGCAGTGTTGCACCAGATACCTCTAAGGCTTTGGTGTCTGTAAAAAAATCACTCAGTTCCTTAAACGTGGTGATTTTTTTGGTTGTGATGAACTTCTTAAGCGCTTTAGATTCCGGGAAACGTTCCGCATAGTCGAACTTACCGAGCTGTATTTCACTTGTTATGAGCGCGCGAAGATTTCCAGCTTTTTTGATGTTGCTGCTGTTAACCGTCCAGCCCCGAAGGACTTCGCGGCAACGTTTGCCGCGATAGGTAAATGTGATCCGTATTTTTCCATTATGCAGCTCAACGCCGGTTGGAAAGTCCATCATGCATCCTGTACTAATTGGTTAATCTTTGGATAGTTGTACCAAAGCAGACCTTTAGAATTGTCAGTTTCCCCGAGAGCTGTCAGATGTTTGAAATGCACGCCTTCGATCCACAAATTCAACCGATAACTTTTAATTTGTCTTTCCGACAAGCCGGTCTTTTCTGTTAGTCGCGCTTCAACCATCCACTCTTCGCTGAAAATGAGTTGCGACATACATAACTCCGATGCCGCCAGCCACAACAATACATGCTGCAACTGGCTGTAAGTGAAAACCTAAAATCAGTTTTTTGTCAGGCGCTGCCAGATTGCAGATACGTATTTGACCTGATGCCGGGCGTCAGAAAGCGCATTGTGCATGTCGCCTTCAAACGGGATGTCGAAGCGTGGGTTGATACCGACAGATTTACCCAGTTCAACCATGGTCCTTACGTCCCTGTCATTCCAGAACGGAACAGCGAAGGGAGTTTCTGTTAATGCATATGCGCGGCGGAGAATGACGTTATCAAACGAGCATCCATTACCCCACAACTGAACAGTGTGACTACCGTTAGCAGCATTTTCAGTAATAAAGTCAGCCAGTAGTTCAAGGGTTTCACGCAGCCCCATGGCCTCATCAACCAGAATGGCAGAGCGGGCTTCAGATGATTGTTTCAACCACCACTGAATTGTTGACGCATCCGGTTTCATGCCAAACGACATCGATGATTCAAGACTGACAACCTGGTAAAATTCGGCACCAGTGTTACCAGTTGAAGGAGCAAAATATACGGCGCCGATAGAGACTATTGGTGCATCAGGACCGCTGCCCATAGTTTCCAAATCTACCATCAGGTGAGTATAAAAAGCGTTCAGGTGAACCGTATCTATATGGTGAACGGGTTCATTATTCAGGAAAGCTGGAGGCTCACCAGCCGCATCAGTGCTTTCAACTGGCAAAGCAGCTGCTTCGCCCTGAGGCACTTCAGCATTAGCTTTGATTTCGCTGTCGTCAGTTTTTTCCATCTGCACATCGCTGGTGGTTTCCTCGGTATTGGCTTGATGTAATTTTTCTTCGACGGCGCGCTGGCGTACCTGGTCTACGACAGAAAGCGCTGGCGCCGGCTGGTTACCCATCAGGCCATCAATGGAGAAAACACCGTTGCCCATGTTGGCGATTTCTGGTTGTTCGGCTATTGCCTTCTGTTCAGCTGTGGACTTCTCTTTAATCTCGTTTTCCCAGCTTTTTTCTGGTACGTGACCGGCTGCCGCCAGGGTTTCTTCAGTTGGGTGCTGGTGGTCGGTTTCAGTCAGGTTTTTGTTGATGTAACGGCTCAGCAGTTCCGGGAAATGGTGAGTGTTTTCTTCTGCACTGCGAATAAGCGCGAAAATAGCGGCGCGGGAATAATCCAGGATGCCAGCGCGTTTGCGCAGGGCGGCGGACCACTCTTTGAACGGGCTTTCGTTTTTAGAAATGATCTCTTTTGAACGACGGAAAACGCCACCAGGAATATCGTAGATGTTGAAATCCATTGGAAGTGTGGCCAGCGCAATATCAATGTCCAGAGTGTCCAGCGTGTGGACAAGTTCCGGGTTGCGATCGGTCTTATTGCCACCACCAGCGTTGGTTCCGGAGTCAGTGCGCTGAATCTCCGACACACGATTGCCTTTACACCACTCTTTAATCAGCAGCCCGCGGTCAATGTGCTCAGTATTGAACCAGGCCTTAAAGAACTGGATAAAGGTGACCAGATCAACCCGTTTTCCATCAACCGGAAAAACGGTTTTCAGCGCGCTGACAATCTTCCAGATATCGATCTCTGGCGCTTTCCTGAATGGTTCTACATTCTCGGCGGCAAGCAGCAGGTTCTGCACATAGCTGTTATCCACATCCAGCTCGAGTCCCTGAATGGTTTTCTTCTGCTCAGTATCAATATGGTAAGCATATTCTTCAGAAATAAACTGAGCTAAGAGGCGCTGGCGTAGCGGGAGAGTCGCAACGGTAATGAGTTCTGGCGTTACAGGAGGAGTGGATTGTTCATCACCCACAACTCGTGCCTTCTTATCATTAACCCACTTCTGAACTATAAGAGCCCGCGTTTCTGGTTCTGCAATCCATTCGGTAATAAATTGCTCAAATGAAGCAACGGTATAGACCTGCTCACGGGCAAAGACTTCTTTTACAGCGCTTGCCAGCTTCCACTCGACATGAGCAGAAAGCTCTTTCACCGCTGGCACATTCGCAACGGCCTGTAACAGGTTTTGCACATAGAGATCATTTTCGTCCAGTTCCATTTGTCCGATCTGGATGTGCTGCGCTTCACTGATTTCCTTCTCTTCAGTGTCATTGACCAGGTGCGCAATCAGTCGCTGAGACAGGCGCAGGCGAGATATTGGGCGGAGCAACTCTTGTGCATCGCTGGTGGGTACATTGGCACTGGTAGTTTCAGGTTTTTGCTGGCTGCAAGTCTCCTGATTTTCATTATCAGGCTTCTGTTTCAGTTGCCACGTTTGCTGGTCTTCTGCCAGTTCGTAACGATCGCACCATGTGTCATCGAGTGTGCTTTCCTCAGGAAGATCGTCAACAACAAACCAGTTGGTGCGAACTGGTAATTGATAATCGGCACCACGACCGACGGCAATACCATTGTCTTCGAGAATATTGAGGATTTCGCGTTCTGCACGGGAATCTGATTTCGCAGAGAACCAGCAAAACAGGTTTTTTGCCTCAGTTGCTTTCGCTTTGGCTTTAATAAGATACGCATACGTTAACATTGCGTTCGGGCTCCGTAGGATTGTAAGATACCCGGCAGCTGATGATCGCCGCCTAAGGTAGTGGTTATTGGTCAAAACTCGTTCCGGAAAGCTTTGGTCGGCTGACCGGGTACTTAACCCGCCTTGCGCGGGTTTTGTGCTTTATGGGGTGGGGGATTTTCCCTGCACCAGTTGTGCGACGGGGACCCACTCCAGAGCATTCAGCACGGGCTCAAATGAATCAGGCGTGTGAGTAACGGCGCGAACGACGTCAGCCACGCTGGGGTTTGCTTTGCTAAGGTGGTACCCGCCACCAGCGCCACGCTGGCTGGTGACGATTTCACTGCTGCGCAGCTTCGAGAAAATCTGCTCGAGGTAAGACACAGACAGCTTTGATTCCTTGCTGATTAATGCGATGGAAACCGGACTGCCGTTGTAAATTCTGTTGAGGATGGCAACCACCTGAACAGATGCCACCACGCGTTTCATTCCAAACTCCATAGTCACTTCCTTACTGATGCTGGCAACAGCCATTGGTCAAACTCGTTATGAACGAACTGCAGTCTGTTGGTCGGCAGACGGGTCGCCCTTCTGGGCGAGCGTGTAACAAATCAGTCGAATGATTACTTCAATGCGATTTAGATGTACGGCCTGACACCGCACTGGTTTACGTGCGAAATCGATCATGGATTTATCCTCTTACGTTGCCCTTGTCGCCAGGCTGGCGGAACGTTGAACCTGCTGCGTGTTAATACTTGTCATCTCATCCGGTGATTCGTATGCCGCCGGCAGCTACTTCGTGGGCGTCCTGCCTCGATGACGTTTTTCAAAATGTGTTTATATTTAAACTCTAAATGTGTTTAAAAGTCAACACAGCATGTGTTTAAGGAAGTGTGGATGATAACGATATGGGAAAAGGGAGTGGGAAAGGCATAAAAAAACCAGCCAAGGAGGCTGGTTAGAGTGCTGAAAATTGTAGCTTAGTCGTCAGTTGGCTTTAATCGTCCCCGAAGGTATTTCTCAACATACTCATCAATTTCTTTCAGCCGTAATTGAAAGGTATCGATCATTCTGTCTTGTTCAGACTCCGGCAACTGGTCAAAAAGAGTAATCAACTTACGATGTTTTGGGGTTAACCATGATTCGGCGTGATCATCACCAAACATTAGCTCAGCCGGGCTAATGCCGAGAGCTTTAGATATCGTTATAGCGTCGTCAACGCCAACATTGCGGCGACCTGCTTCATAGTTCCCGATGCGTGACTGAGCCCACCCGCATAACTCTGCGAGTTTAGATTGCGACATATTTTTCTGTTCGCGTAGCTGCTTCAGTCTGGCGGCAATTGCAGTGTTTATATTCATTACTGATTTTTACCACGTTACGTGTTAACGCTCAAAGAACGTTTCGTCTTGACTATCTAACACATTATGTGTTTAATTCAGCTAAACACTATATGTGAGGACAAGATGAACAACATCGCCAAAGAACGGCAAGCGCTCGGTTTAACTCAAGAGCAATTAGCCAAATTATTCGGGTGGCGTCAGTCAAGGCTCTCAAATTATGAGAACGGAACACGCCAACCAGGCCTACCGGAATGCAGATTGATTGTGGAGAAGCTTAACGAGTTAGGGCGCACCTGCTCTCTTGATAGTGTATTTCCGCCACAAAGCGAGGTCTGAATGATGCAATCAGTAGCTTATACCCATAATAAACCACGAGTAGCCGCTGCGATGAAATCGCAAAATCAATTTAAACCCCAGCGCCGTGACGGCATTCAGCACCGTGCCATATTGGCCGCCGTTCGTGAATGGGAATCGACATTACCAGGACAGGCACAGGAACGGATCGCTCAGCTGGTGGCTGAAGAGTGGGCCAAAGCAGATGGCCGCGGAATTTCTGTTAGTAAGCAGAATTTATTCCGATATCTGAAAAACGAGGGCGGTTCAGAAAAGTACACGGCTTACGTTATGCAGCTGTCAGGTTCAATTATTGCCGCTATGCCAGTTCAGATTGCCAGAAAGCACGGGTTAAGTAATGCGAGCACAGAAGCAGAGCTGGTGGCGAACGCTATCAAAGAGTGCAGTGAGGCACACCATGCGAAATTAATTGGCGCGCCATTACAAAAGCTCGAGAAGGAGATTCGTGAGGCGGCAATCGCATTGTTGAACATGTTACCTGCTGACGCGGCGGGACCACTACTGGCGAGTATAAGCGCCGTAGCGCCGCAATTGTTTTAATCGAGTTTTGACCAATGACCATTATTACTGCAACTCGCGGGGTGAAGTATGCCTAATCCTTTGGCTAAGGCCATGCCTAAGAGTAAGGCTAGTAACGAGCCTTATCGTAAGGTGAAGATCACCATGTGGGATGATCCTAAGTTTCGAGCCTTATCACCACTCCCGCCAAGTGGGCAGAGTCTGTTTATTTACCTGCTTACGGGTCCATTCACAGGGATTATTCCCGGGCTGTATAAGGCGGGAAGGGCGGCTATGGCCGAAGAATTAAACTGGGATGTCGAAGCCTTCGACTTAGCCTTAGGCGAAGCCATAGCGTTAGGTATGGTGGAAGCCGATCTTAAAGCCAGAGTTTTTTGGTTGCCTAATGCGGTGAAACATAACCCGCCAGCATCAGTAAATGTGATTAAATCCTGGGCAAGATCGTTTGAATTACTGCCTGAATGTTCACTGAAAGATAAAGCATATGAAGCTCTCAAAACCGCCTGCTACGGGGTTTCTGACGCTATGGGGACGGCTTTTGATAAGGCTTTCGCTTTGCCTAAGGATAAGGCTAAGTCTTTGGCTAAACCTTTGCCATCAGGTATCCAGAAAGCAGTTAGCAGTAAACAGATCTTAAACCCCTCTCTTAACGCGTGCGCGATGAAAAATCCGAATGGGGATGAACCGCCATCCCCGGCCATGCCCCGATACCTGGACGGTGTTGATGAACCGATCGGGAAATTCAGCATGGCAGATAGCTGGCTTCCTTCCAGAGACTTCCGACAGCGCGCCGCATCGTGGGGTATCTCCCTGCCTGAACCAGATTACCTTCTGACTGAACTCGCAGAATTCACCGCGTATTGGGAGTCGGAAGGGAAAGTTTTTACACAAATCCAGTGGGAACAAAAATTTGCCCGACATGTAGCCCGGGTGAGAACGCAGGTTAAACCAGAAACCGGAGGTAACAGTCATGTGGGAGCAGGATCAGAACCAACAGCATCCCGGGCAGTTCAGCAAATCCAGTCAGCACACGCAGAGTGGCGCCGCAGGAATGGACTTGATGGCGACGGAAACATCCTGGCGTCTGTGGCAGGTCATGGGGGAGGTGTATTCGAACCGATGGACCCAGAAGAACGGGGCGGAGCCTTCGCCTATCTGGATAGCCCAGATAGGTTCGATGACTGAACAGCAAATTAGACTGGTCTGTCAGCAGTGTATGGAGCGCTGCGCAATGGGAAATACATGGCCGCCTGACCTGGCTGAGTTTGTTTCTCTGGTTTCAGAGAGTGGAGCGAATCCATTCGGACTGACATCGGAGCAGGTTATGACGGAATACCGGCGCTGGCGCAATGAGTCATATCGGTATTCAGGTAGCGATAAATATCCATGGCCTCAGCCTGTGCTGTATCACATCTGTATTGAAATGCGCAGAACTGGCGTAGAGCGGCAGATGACTGAGGGGGAACTTAAAAAACTGGCTGAGAAACTATTAACCACATGGACGAAGTTCGTTAGCAATGGACTTTCGGTTCCACCAATCCTTCGCCAGCTTGCTGCACCGCAGCATCCGGCAGGGCCAACTCCGGCACAACTGCTGATGGAAGAATACAAGCGCCGTAAAGCGGCAGGTTTAATCAACTAATCGAGTTTTGACTAATGACCAAAACAATAACCCAAATAGAACAGGTAGCGGTGTTTATGCGCTACCAATCGAAATGCGCTGTTGGCGATGTTTCCGCAGCGCTGAACATGGCAGACGGTATCGCCAGTGTATATTCCAGATGTAATCCTCCTATATATGGTGTAAATAAAGATCTAGGCAGGTGCAGGTTGCTGAGCAGAAAGCATGGGCACTTGAGGAAAAAGACCTGTGACGAAGAATTGCCGCGTTGCATTCAGAAATGTTCGGCATAGCTTGAAGTGCTGTTGAGGTTGCCCGTAATGTCAGGTGTCGTAAAAATTGTTTTCGCAGGGAGGGAGGTCGAACTCGAAACGCAGTGAGCATAAGTAAGTCATCGCACGCGAACAAGGATGGTGTGGACACGGAGAAAGATTTTTTGTGATGATTAGTATTGCTATAAAAAACATCAAATTAGTCAAAAATTAATAAAAGTGCTGCTTTAAGTTAAACTTTTAATCTGTCAGTTCGGGAAGCTTAAGCGCAAAGCGGAGGTAGACCTGTATCTTAATTAGTGTGAAATTCCTCAATAATTGACTGCAATCTAGAATTTAATCAAAAAAATTGCGTCAGCAATAATCTTAGGGTATTTTTCCAATTATCTTATAAACTCTTCACCAAACCATGAGGCGTTATATGCGTAACCAATTCTCAGGGTTCTATGGCATCAGTGAAGATGCGGTAGGGCAAGTCTTTACTTCCGAGGATACGATTTTCATTTTCGATACAAACATACTTCTCACACTTTATCGGTGCGAAGAAGAAACTCGGAATCAATTCTTTGAAATCTGGGGGAACATTAAGGAGCAGTGCTGGTTTCCTCACCAAGTTTGCCTAGAGTATCAGCGTAATAGACTTAAGGTTGTTAGTGATAGTCGAGGTGATTTAGGGAAAATACCAAAAAAAATGAACAGTGCTATTGACGAATTGAAAACAACAATTTTTGGTACTGACTTTAACAAAACTATTTCCCGATACTCAAACTTGAAAGGGGAGATTGAAACTGTATTTTCGTCTTTGGAAAATATGATTAATACATTTTCTCAAAATCATATAGAACCAAGGAAAGAAAATATTGATTTTATTCAAAAGCATGATGTTATCAGGGATAATATTGATAGACTTACCGAAGGACGTATTGGTCCGGCCCCGATGGATCAACAAGATATTGATAAGCTCAATAAACTTGGTAAAATTAGATATGACCACAAAATAGGACCGGGTTATGAAGACCTTGCTGATAAGAAAGATAAATTTTATTCTTATAATGGTATAAATTATCACGGGTTGTATGGGGATTTTTATGTATGGAATCAGGTGCTTGATTACGTTGAATCGAACCATGGTAAAAATATTGTTTATGTCACAAATGATGCAAAATCTGATTTCTTTTTCAAAATTGATGGGAAAATTCGTGGGCCCAACGAATCGTTAATAACAGAAATTAAGAGCAAAGGTGCAACCGAATTTCTTCTGCAAAACATTGACACATTCTTACATCATGCAAATACTTATCTGAATGCGGGTGTTAATGAGTCGGTCATTAAAGAATTAACTAATGCAAGCAATGGTAAAACAAAAAAACATAAAATAGCATCTGGTTTAAATGAATATGAAGCACTCGAATTTAGGAGGAATTTAATTTCATTCCTAGATGACGAACCATCGAAGGACATGCTTTATGAATTATATGGTGACATTCTTGATAAAATCAATTCAACAACAGTTGAGATAAATGAACTATCCTCCACTGATATAAATACTATAAGTCTAACTAAACGTAATATGCTTCTTTCTAAGAAGAAATCTATGATGGACGCAATTTCTATTTATAGGGATTTATTAGCGCAGTTGTCCAACAAAATTAGTTTTGAGCAAGAAAAAGAAGCCATCGCTCAACTGCGGGAGAATTTATAATTCAGTCTCTGGGTAAACCATTTTAACTCTCTCTATATGGAGCGAGTGATGTCAAAATTATCACGCGCTTCATTTTCCGACAAGCATACAGTTGGGGATATATTTATTCATGTGAGTTATTCTTAGGTGCAAAGATTATATTGATGAGCATTCTTCTTATCTTTAAGCTCAGAGTGATTTTATCTTTTTTTGACACAATTCAGATGACATTCACTGCCGATGCCCATCAACAACATTTTCATTTTTTCACTTGCTCACTGTTCTCATTTGTCTCAGTCGATATTGTCCTGCTCCATATTACCGTCATCTATTTCTGAGGTTACGGAGCGACCATTCTTCATGAGTTCTCATAAAACAAATGCCCCCTCAAACCTGACCATTTCAGTGTGAAGTTATTTTATGATGCTTTGTAATGAAGTTAGCAATATGTGCGGTTAAGGCGTTGATCAAACAAATCTATCGGTGTACTGTATATGCATACAGTGGAATGATGGAGGCACTCATGAAAATTGAATTAACCATTGATCGTACGAAGGAACTTCCTAAGGGCGCGGTTTCGGCGCTGGAAAAAGAACTGTTAAAAAGACTCCAGAATCAGTTCGATGAATGCAGCCTGGTTATACATCGCGCAAGCTCGGATGGCTTAAGTGTTTACAGTGGCGAAAAAGAAGTTCAAAAGAAGGTTGAGGAAATCCTCCAGCAGACCTGGGAAAGCGCAGACGACTGGTTTGATTGATACAGCATGCAATAACTTTCCAGTGTGGAGGGGGTGTGGTGGAACAGAAAGAAGAATTACCAAATAAGGGCTACGCGGTCATCAGATGCCACGATGGGGTCATCGTTGCAAGACTGCAATCATTTCCAGAATGTGAACGCGCCCTGATGTACCGTCGCGGTAGCATGGTGTCTTTCATGCCTCTTCAGGATGATGAAATTATTGGTACACCAACGTTGTTTACTCAGATGTTGGAAAGGGCTGGTTATCGCGTCTCTCTTAATGATGTTGCACTCACGCCATAGGCGTACTGTATCATGGGGAGAAACCATAACGATTTCCATACAGTGGCAAATTTTTGCTGTGATATGAAATGACTTTATTGGTTGTAACATATCGCATATGCTCTTGGCTGGTGATTACTCATATAACTGATTTGTTAACTTTTTCATACAATGGGATTAGTATAGTAATGATTTTACTTCTAAGGATTAGAGTGTATGAATGTTCGGGGAAACGATGGTCGGCAATTAAATGCTGCATGTAGTATCAAAAAAGAAGATGGTTGTTTTGGACTTGTTTTGGAGTCCTGGGGGCCTTCAAAAAGGAATTCTGATTACAATGAAGCATTAGAGATCATTATAGAAAGACTACAGGGTAAAGGTGTTAAGCGTATTATACCTTATATAGCTTCAGCCCCATTAAGGAAAAGTATCCCTGAAATATGGAACAGAAGGCTATGTGATTCTGGTTATTTTGATATTGATTCTAAGCCTGCTCAATATCTTCGTAATGAATTGTGTAAGCTGCAACGTTATTTCAGTAATACTGAGCGACGAGAAACGCCTTCAGGAAATAGAACAAAACGAATATTAATTAGTGTTGAAGGATTTGATGTCGTTGAATCGTGGCATTCGGTAGTTGAAGGTGATTTTTCTTACTATAGCGTTCCAACCTTTGATGAAAATGAATTATTTCTCCGGACTCAACAACTAGCTAATTTTAAGTTATCTGAACCAGATGGTATCCAAACCCCTCAGAGCAAAATTTCTGCTCTAAAAATTTATGCAAGATCTCCGGAAGTCAAGGCGTGGATATTGCAGGAAAGTAAAGGAATATGCTCATTATGCCTTAAAGCGGCACCATTTCGAATGCCTAACGGCGCACCATTTCTGGAAGTCCACCATATCATTCCACTAAGTGAAGGAGGTAAGGATACGCCTAGTAATTGTGCTGCATTATGTCCAAATTGCCACAGGGCGGTACATTACAGTATTGAGGCGAGTTCATTACAAACAAAGCTCAAAGAACTTAAAGCAAGTTTGAAAAATACATCATCAGCACTGATAGATGAAATCTAGATAGACTTTTTTTTAAATCTGAAATGTATATAGTAATGAAGCTAGCTTGAACACCTAGCAACCTGCTGCGCCAATGGAGAAAAGCCCCATGGCGCAAGATCAATTCAAGCAATCCCACATACTGACGTTAACCAACGCCAGCGATTTTCTTTTTGCCGCATCCAGAGGTGCGTTATGAGGAAAAGCTGGTTTCAACATACCCAACTCACCACGGAGCAGGCTGACGAACTGGAAGCCCGCTATCACGCAAAGCAGATTAAAACAGAGCGTAGTCTGGATAATGACTTTATTCACTGGACGATCAGCGCGTTCTTGCCAGAAGTATCTAAGCCTCCGCGTCAGGACAGAACCTGGCAACAACGGATCTGGAGGTGAATGTGAAAGTCTACGATATCACCCCCATGGGCAAGCCCAGAATGACGCGCGCAGACAAATGGAAAAAGCGCCCCGAGGTTCTGCGTTACCGGGCTTTCTGTGATGAAGTTCGTCTGCAAGGTGTTGAGCTGCCGGAAAGTGGTTCGCATGTCACCTTTATTCTTCCGATGCCAGCGAGCTGGAGCAAAAAGAAACGGGCTGAGTTCAACGGTAAACCACACCAGGCTAAACCTGATTTCGACAACATGATGAAAGCTCTGATGGATGCCATTTACGAAGATGACGCTCACATCTGGGATTCACGCGTCACTAAATTATGGGGAGAGAGGGGACAAATAATTGTTGGGAAGATAGCAGAATGAGGGCGCTGCTTAAACCTGTGGTTGCGCGTGAGCTTGGAATTGTGCTGCTCAAGCCGGGCAGTGAGCTGATGTCATTATTCAGTTGTGAACGTGTGCTGGTGGAAAGCCAGCCGCCAGGCATGGAGCGTTTGCCTGCAGGCCGTGTTCCTGACGTTCGCCAGCCGCTTGCGTGTGATGAGTCCCTGCGACCGTTCTTCCTGGATGAAAAAGTTATTAAGGCTGCTGGTGGTTTGAGTGGCCTTGATTACTGGCTTATGCGTTATAGCGGTCATTGCTGTCAGTGGCCACACAGTGATTACCATTATCATGAGTTAACCATCCTGCATCATGAACCCGGATCGGTTCTTCTGTGTGGGCATTGTGATAACCATCTGCGTGACCACTACAGCGAGCAACTTGCAGAGTTGGCGAGACGTAATGTTATTAGCTGGATTATCAACAGCATCTTGGTGGCGCTGAATCAGGATCCTTCCAGAGAGCTGTCGCTGGCGGAGCTATGCTGGTGGGCGGTGCGTATGGGTGTTACCGACGCAATTGCCGAATCAGTAGCCAGTCGGGCGCTCCGTATTCCTTCGAAAGAGCATCAGTCAGTCATGCGTGAATGCGATATCGAACCGGGTGTATCCTCCACCAGCATCATTACAGCAAAGGCCAGCACAATACCCGTGAACTTGCCACCAGCGCATGTGCCAGCGGTTAAGCCCATAGTTGGTGTTCTGGTCGATCCTGAGTCCCCGCAAACCTATATGAAACGTCCAAAGCGGATCCGCTGGACGGCCCAAAGATATCTGGAATGGATTAAAACACAGCCCTGCGAATGCTGCGGTAAACCATCAGATGACCCACACCATTTAATTGGCTGGGGGCAGGGAGGTATGGCAACGAAGGCGCATGATATTTTCGCGATCCCTTTGTGTCGCCAGTGCCATACAGAACTACATAACGACCCGGTGAAGTTTGAGCGAAAGCATGTACCTCAGCCGGTAATGATAATCAGAGTGCTGGACCGGGCTTATGGGCTTGGCGTTCTGGCGTGAGGAAAAACAGAATGCGTGATATTCGGATGGTTCTTGAACGTTGGGGCGCATGGGCAGCTAGCGATAATTCCAGTGTGGATTATTCTCCTATTGCTGCAGGATTTAAGGGATTGTTGCCGCAAACTGGTAGAGCCCGACAGTTATGTACCGACGATGATGCTCTGATCATCGAAAGTTGCTTGGCACGATTGAAGAGCCGAAAACCATATGAACATTCTCTTCTTGTTGCCCACTACTTGTATGGAATACCTAAGAGGAAGATTGCAAAAGCTCGTAAAAAAGATGAGAAATTGATACGCATCGAGATACAGATGGCGGAAGGATTTATAGAAGGTTGCTTATCAATGCTAAATGTTAAATTAGATATGGATTTATAGAGAAATGCCCCTGCTTGGGGCATTTTGTTATCTTATAAATGACATCTCTTGAATGAAATCATTGGTTCTACTCTTAACGGTGGAATTCATAAAGTGAGTGTCTTCGAATCTATGATAAAGATCGTCAAATTTCTTGAGCTCAATTTCATTTTTAGGGGCGAACCGTTTGTTAATGTAGATGCTCTCTTTGATTATTCCGTAGAAGATTATGGTGATTCTTGAAACGCTAGATGTTGTTTCAAACTCATATGGAATTGCATCTACCTTTAACAGATCTGCTAATTTATCAATTGACTCAGAAGTTAATTCTTCTTTTAATAAGTTTTTATCACCAAAGCAATGGATAAATACAGCTATTATAAAAATACATCTGTAAATATAATATGTTCTATCAGTGCTGTCTCTTATACACATCTGACGCTGCCGACGATCGCATAAGTG
>ERZ1026931.19-NODE-19-length-81409-cov-9.995772_pt1 | contig 81409 bp, 78 predicted proteins | sample MGYA00519253_ERZ1026931 | MGnify/ENA primary metagenome ERZ1026931 (study PRJEB26926, sample SAMN06164831) | human gut metagenome | biome: ENVO:00009003; feature: ENVO:2100002; material: ENVO:00002003 | host: Homo sapiens | place: USA | collected 2012 ... | reverse complement strand
AGATGCAGCGTAGTCTCGTGGGCTCGGAGATGTGTATAAGAGACAGATCTTGTAGCGTGCTGAGTTAAGTCGATAAGCATTAACTTTTTTTATACTGGAGTCCTCGAGCACTCATGTTTTCAAGACATAACTTTTTATCGATGCACACAGAAAAAATACTGAAGGGAATGTCCTGAAGGTCAGCAAGAGTACGTAGACGTCGGGAGTGATCTTTTCCAATTTTGCTGGATTTGATTTCGCCTGTTTGGAAGTGTTTCTTTCTAAGAATCTCCGATTTTTGCATAAAGTCAACCAGATCGGATTCTTTGACGATGATAGCTGTGATAATAAAGTGTGTTGAAACGGAAGGATTGTCGATTTCCCACCCGAATGCACCATACTCATCGGTAAAAGCGTACACTTTTTCCATATTTCGAGCCTCCTCTCTTGTGTTTCCTAAACAAATTATACCACGAATCTGGATTATTTCAATATGAATCAAAGTGCCGTACATAAAAGAGGAAATCTGGCTTGTAATAATCATCAAACCAACAATAGAAATCAGGAGCACCGGGATCTGAACGAAACCGGCGCTCCTTTTTTACTTGATTTCCTGCTCGATGTTGTCAAAGAGGTCATCATCAAAGAATTCTCTGAGGGAAATTCCCAGCCCGTCGCAGAGCTTTTGCAGAGAAACCACGCCGGGATTCTGACTCTTGGCGTTGAGCATGCTGTAAACGGTGGAGGGAGCTACCCCGGAACTACTGGCAAGGGCATTAATGGCGATACCTCTTTCGTCGCACAAAGCCAGAATTCTGGCTGCGACAGCTTCTTTCGCATTCATAAAACATCATCCTTCTATACGATATATCGTTGACTATATTTTATAAAAAGTCGGGATATATCGTGTGGGATATATCGCAATTTTGCGGCATATGTGGTAGAATATGCGATATATCGCAAAACGGGAGGAAGAGTAATATGGATATGAGAGCGAAAACCTGCTGTTTCACCGGGCATAGAAGCCTGAACGGCGCCGAAAAGTTGACAGTGGGTGTTCGTTTACGGAAAACTATCAAGGAGCTTGTAAAGCAGGGCGTTGTGTTTTATGGTGCGGGAGGCGCACTGGGATTCGACACTCTGGCGGCTCAGACGGTTCTGGACATGAAAAAAGAATATCCCCAGCTTCGCCTGATTCTGGTGCTGCCTTGTGAAGATCAGACCAGAGGATGGCGAAGTGAGGATATTGCAGTCTATGAGAATATTAAACGCAGGAGCGACAAGGTCGTGTATGTGTCCAGAGAATATACTCCGGACTGTATGCACAGGAGGAACCGCCATTTGGTGGATCATAGCGGAACCTGTATCTGCTATTTGACAAGAGATTCAGGTGGAACGGCTTATACCGTTGATTATGCCCGGAAAAAAGGGCTTCATGTTGTCAATATTGCAAGATCAATTTGAATAAGGAGGGAACCCAATGAACATCCGTAAGAATATAGACTACAGCGAAATGTATTCAGAGCTTGACAAGGCCATGGCAGCAGATATACCCCAGATGGAGCTGTACTGCGAGATTGGCAAAGCTGTATGCCGGAGAACGGAAAAAGGAGCGGCGGTTGCGGCAGCTGCATATTTGAGCAGACAATACCCGGATGCTCAGGGATTTTCCCCTCGGAACCTTCGTCGGATGAGGGATTTCTATCGGAGTTATCAGGATTATCCTGCGCTGCTTTCTTTGGCAATGGAGCTCGGTTGGACACAGAATGTTGTGATTCTGGAATCGGGGTTATCCACGGAACTGAGGGAATGGTATCTGAAGGCTGCTATGCAGTTTGGCTGGTCAAAGGCGGAGCTGACACGGAAAATTGCGGACAATGCTTATGAAACAATCGCCCTCACAATTTTTGAAGCAGATTGCTCGTCTGCAGTGGAGGAAGAAACAATCAGCCATCTGGGTATTATCGATTATCGCTACGTGGTAGATGAAATTCAATTTTTAATTCCAAAGGTCATGTACAGGGGGAGAACACTGAGAGAGGGGGGACGACGATGTCGGATATTCCCAGCGAGAGGAACACAGATACATTGGCTATCCCTAACGGTGTACTGGACGAAATGCGGAGTAGGATTATGGTGTGGAAAATCTATCATGACCGCAATGGGAAGAACCAATGGAGTATTATATGCTCAGCGATGGATTGGATCGATGTTGTGGTTGAAGAAATAGATACTTCAAAACTATGTAGCAAAAATGACAATGCTTCAAGCATAAAAATGATGACCTTCATCAACTGTGTTGATGTACTTTGGGAATCAATTCAACAGTTGCATAGAGTGATTTTTAACCCACGATCTATTCCATTTCAGGATGATTCATCGGTGTTTACCGATAAACTTTATGAATCCAGCGATAATGAATATTTCAAAACAATAAGAGCTTGTTTCTCTGCACATCCAGTAAACTTAAATGACCGCTTTAATGGCGAAGGAAAAGAGCAACGCTATGCGAGTTGGTCAGGAGGCGGATTTGGCTGCAAAGATTTTTCGGTTATGCTCTACAGCAATACCAAGGGGATGGATTCTATAATTCTGGATATTTCCTTTTCTGAGTTGATAACATTTGCGGAAAAACGCTATAACTACTTGCAAGTGCTGGTTGGAGAGATAGGCAAACAGATTTCACAATATAATCGTTCATGGAAAGAAAGACAAATTCCTAAAGTTGATGCTCCCCTAAAGCAAATAGAGATACTAATAGAGGAAAATGAGAAAAGGCTTCAAAACGACTATTATAAATATGAGTTGCAGAAATTACATATCGTGTTTTGTACATCGATACACAATATGCGAAATAATGAGGTTGTGCAAGCATATCGAAATGCGTTGCTGAATGCAATCCCCGACCTGTTTGAGAACATCCAAGAGATGAGATTGGAGGAAATCCATTCGCAGTATTTACTCGATATTGATTGTCCACCTGAGTATCACTACTCTTTTTCAAAACTGAGTGAGGCCATGTACGGTGGTGTTCCATTTATTGTTACATTAGGCGGGATTATAGACTATTTAGCAGATGTCGTTGATTTACTTGATTGCATTTCGCTTCAAGAAAAATATGTTGTAACGATTGCAGGATTCTATATGCGAAAGAAAATAGAAATGTCGAAACTTGCGAACGAAAGCTCAGAAAGAAATTAAGTTTTTAACCCAAAAGCAGGCTAGGAATGCTGCATCTAAAGTGTTTTTTATTGGTTTTTGCAGAAGAATTTGGAACAATTAGTTTGAATAATTCAGGTGAAATGTTAACACGGTTTTTAGCCATTCCATAGATGTAAACGATCTTTGATACGCCTTTTGAGTAACTTCAGCCAGATACAACAGAGAAATTGGCAGCGTTCTTTTAGATTTCGGACAGTATTTCAAAAAAGATCGCTGCTTTTATATAGAGTTTTCAGAAAATTATCATTTGTGAATCAGCCGGGATTTTTTGAGGCGCAGAAGCCTCGAGAATCCCGGCTTTTTATTTTCAAAAGGGCGCTGACCATCAGCATCCTTTCCTAGCCGTTCTCCTATTTCAGGGAGGACGGCTTTTTCGTTTTCTCACACAATTATTCCGTGCCTGAAAAGGCACCGGAGGAAATGGAGGTCAAAAGTGAAGAATCCTGCACAAGCAAGTTCCAAGCCAAACAGAACCAGACCGGAATACCGTTCCCACACAGGGCCTCCCGTACAGACAGAAAAGCCTGTCTGTACAGCATCCCCACTGTGCGAGGGCTGCCCCTTTCCCGGCCACGGCTTCCTGTGCCAGGGTGGAGACGGGGAGTGTATGCGCACACGATTAATGAAGCTATCTGAGGAGGAAACCAAATGAATGTGCCATTTCCAAGCCGTGGACAGGTGGAATATACCCGGAGCTGTTATCCGCCCGGTACACGAATTATGCTGAACAACATGAATGACCCGTATGCACCGGTACCCGCTGGAACCAGAGGAACCGTGCGGTATGTGGATGATGCCGGTCATTATGGATAGTTAATCATTATGGAAAGTAATCTCCCCAAGAGTCTGGGAGACAGGCTAATTCGGGGAGAAAACTTTCCATAATAAATTATCTGCCACACAAGTCTGTGAGGAATTTCATAAGATTATCATCATCATTCCAAGACCATGCAGGCAATTCGGTATCCAAGGCCGCAGAGTATGCTGCTTCCAAGGCCGCACGTTTGCTCTTGCTGTCGGCTTTTGCATATACTTCAGTTGTTTTTACACTTTCGTGACCCAGAAAATCCCGTATATAACGGTCAGATTGACGTCAACTGGGACAACGGGCGCAGCTTGTCGCTGATTCCCGGCGTGGACAACTTCCGAAAACTGACTCAGCAGGAAATCGCTCAGGAACAGGCTATGACAATGGGGGAGATGAAGCTGTGAGTATTCAGAAGATTTCCAAAGAGCAACTCCGCCGTATGGGAGATCAGGAGGGACTTATCCTCCAAGGCTGCGGCGGCGATCCACAGGAATGGCTGGATGGAATCAACCAGATTCTCACCGGTGAAGGCGTCCTTAAAAAAGGCGCCAGATTCGAGGAAGCCTATACCTTTCAACACGACGGTCTTACCTGTCTGCTGTTTCCCTTCAAGGAGGGGATGTCAATTGAGATGGGAAGACTTGCCATGTGGCGACTGCAAACCCATTCGCACTTTGGAGGGGTCTGGCTGTCAGACTATGTTCCGAACCGGCTCGGGGGTTTTGTCCCGGAGCAAGAACAGGAACCAGTCAAACCGGACTGTCCACTTATAGGGAGAAATGGGAATATCTTTAACCTTATGGGGATTGCCGGTCAGACCCTGCGGGAGCATGGCATGGAGGACCAGGCAATGGAGATGTTCCAGCGAGTTACCCAGTGTCAAAGCTATGATTCTGCCATGAGTAAACGATAGCGTTGGTGTCTTTCTTGTTCAGCGCATACCTGCTCTTGCAGCATATGGCAATGTCCGAGGCACCGTTAGGAGCCATAAGGGCGAACTGACCGGCAGTGACAAGCATTATTGTTCTGTACGAATACCAGCCAGGGCGAGGAGCAAAGCATCCAAAAGAATTTCTGGATGGATTCCGTGGCTACCTCCATGCGGATGGGTATGCCGGATACCACAGCCTCCCAGAGGAAATTACGGTAGTCGGCTGCTGGGCGCATCTTCGTCGGAAATTTGACGAGGCGGTGAAATCTCTGCCCAAGGGAAAAGCAAAGGGCAGTTCGGCTGCCCAGGGGCTGGCCTGTTGCAATATGCTGTTTTCTATTGAGAAGGAGCTCTCTGAGAAAAAAAGCGACCGAAGAAGAAAGATATCACGAGCGGCTGAAGCGGGCATGGGATGAATACAATATTGGACTTAAGAAGTATGTCGGATGACGAATTCACTGTTCTGGTTGCGCCAACCGTCCCGCAGACAACTATGCATGTTATCTGTCCGCGTGTGGAGGATATCACCCAAGCTCTGTTGGACATCAAAAGACTTAATGCTGCCCTTTTGCTTTGAACGTCATGGAATTCCGACAAATCTTTTTCATTTAGCCGGAGTACCAACGTTTCATGCAGACGCAGCCACGCTTCACGAAACAGGCAGCGGGACAGCTGTACTCTCCGTATGTGAGTCTCACCACTCGGAAATACGTTCCGGGAGCGGGTCGCAGGTGAAGGCCATGGCGTCGCACAGTTTGCGGAGCATCTCGGCTTTGATTGCCAGATACGCCGGGTTGTACCAAAGGTTCACTGTTTCCGCCGGGTCATTCTCCAGGTCGTACAGCTCTCCTTCCTCCGTACTGTGTACATCCACCACTTTATAGCGCCCATCAAAGAACATAGTACACTGCGCGGTAGGATTTTTGTGCCAAGGCATAGAGTTATAGTACTCGCTGTAGACCCCCTTGGGATGGAGCATAGGCTGCTCGCCCCCGGTAAGCAGTTTCCACATCGAGCGCCCCTGCATCTGAGGCTGGTGCGGTAGCTGCACAGCCTCAACCAAAGTGGGTGCTAGATCAATCAACTCCACCAGCTGCTCCACATGACGCCCTGCTGGGATAACTTCCGGGCAAGAAATTATCAGCGGCACATGGACGGCACCCTCATAGAAGTAAGGGCCTTTAAGGTAAATTCCGTGATCGCCCAGCATCTCGCCATGATCTGAATGGAAGATAACAATGGTACGCTCCAGTTCACCTGTCTCACGCAGCACATCCAGCAGCCGCCCTACCTGCTTATCGATCAAGTCGATCATAGCGTAATATGCCGCCTTTATGACCTTGTGGTCGTACTCGCTCATTTCATCAAAGATGATTGCCGCATTGTTGGAGTCGTGATTGTTGTAGGCTCCCTTATGGTCCATCTTTTGGAACAGAGGCTTGTCGCCCAGTTCGCCCGAATGGTAGTTAGGCATAGGCAGCTCGTCCAAGTGGTTAATGTATCGATCCAGATATTCTTTTGGTGGATCAAAGGGATGGTGCGGGTCATAATAGTTGACCGAGAAAAACCAATTATTGCCATACTCAGCGTTTGCACGGATAAAATTAATTGCTTTGTCGGTGCACCACTTGGTTTGGTGATGCTGCTCATCCATACCGTACTGCACCAGCCGGGTGCCCGGAACCGGTCGGGACGAAAAACGCACTCCTTGCTCACGTAGCCACTGAAAATACTCGTGTGTGGCCCAGCCATCATGGGCTCCGTGAGACCAGTGAAAGACATCGTAACCGTCATCGATGCGTTCCTCCATGCCTTTACAGACGCTGGGTTGGCAGGGATTGATGTGCAGTTTGCCTGCCAGGCCGCAGACATAGCCTGCCTCCGAGAATAGCTTGCTGATCAGTCGTTCGGAAGGGTCGATCTTCTGCCCGTTCTGACGGCAACGGGTAGTGCGGGGATAACGCCCGGTCAGGAAACTAGCGCGACTGGGCGAACAGGTGGGATTCTGGCAGTAAGCCTGCTCGAACAGCATGCCACTGTCAGCCAGCCTGTCCAGGTTGGGGGTATTCACATAAGGATTGCCCATGCAGCCCAACGTATCTGAGCGCTGCTGATCGGTACAAATCCATAGTATATTATATTTTTTGTTCATCGATTTCTCCTTCATCACGTTTACCACCACTTAATCTGCTCAGTGATGTAGTTACGCATTTTGATGAACTCGGGGTCTGCCACGTTGCGCGGACGGGCAAAGCTGTCTACCACTGATTCCTTGATGGACGTGGGCTTGTTTGTAAGCACCAAGATACGATCACCCATGTAAACAGCCTCTTCGATATTATGGGTGATGAAAATGACCGTCGTGTTAGTCTGTTTACACAGACGCACAACCTCATCCTCCAATTTGAAGCGCAGGTTGATATCCAACTGGCCGTAGGGCTCATCCATTAAAAGTAGAGAAGGACGTGTGGCGAAGGCTCGGGCAATGACCACGCGCTGTAGCATGCTGGCCGACAGCTGACGGGGATAATAGTTTTCGAAGGCCTTCAGCCCCACCAATTCTAGTGCGTCGTCCACCTTTTTGTTAATGTCCTTAAAATCCTTTTTAATCTCTAGCCCAAAACGTACATTCTCTCGCACAGTGAGCCATTCCATGGCTGAATATTCCTGAAAGATATAGGTGATGTTGTGCTTATGCAGATCCACCGACTCACCGTCGAACAGAATCTCGCCGGAAGTCGGCTCGTACAGTTTGGTCACGCTGTTTAAAAAGGTAGTCTTACCGCAGCCGGTAGGGCCGACGATGCACAAAAACTCGCCTTCTTTTACGTCGAAGGAGACATCATTCAACACCAGCAGATCACCGAACTTCTTGGTCAAATGCCGTACCTGCAGCTTGATTTTCTCTTTCATCGTTACACCTCGCTGCCATCCATTGCCAAAGTAATTTCTTGGCGCAGACGCAAAAATTCAGGATCCACCACACTGCGGGGACGTGGCAAATCAATCTTGTATTCTTTTCGAATATGACTGGGGCAGTTGCTCATCAAGATAATTCGATCCGCCAGATAAAGCGCTTCCTCAATGTTGTTGGTAACAAACACCACCGTGCGCTTTTCATTTTCCCAGATTTTGCCCAGTGATTCCTGCATCATATAGCGCGTCTGAGCATCCAGATGACCGAAAGGTTCGTCCATCAACAGAATATCCGGGTCGTTGCAGTAGGCTCTGGCAATCCCCACCCGCTGTTTCATACCGCCGGACAGCTGCACCGGGTAGGAATTCTCGAACCCCGTCAGACCTACCATATCAATGAATTTCTGGGTCTTGGGATCCCGCTTAGACGGGGGTACTCCGCGAGTTTTGGGGCCAAACTCCACATTTCCCTTGACTGTAAGCCAAGGGAATAGTGCCATGGTCTGATAAACCACTGCACGGCTGGCATCCGGACGGGTAACCGCCTTTCCATTGTGCGCAATGAAGCCCGCAGTGGGGGTTTCAATGCCTGCCAGCATATACAAAAGCGTAGTCTTCCCACACTGACCAGGACCAAACAGCACCAGAAACTCATTTTCATTCACATCAAAAGTGATGTTATCCAGCACCTTGAACTCGTCACCTTTGGGGGAATAGAAGCTTTTACTCACACCGTTGCAAACCAGTTTTTTGCTTATCTTCCCTGATTGTTCCATACCAGGAGCCTCCTTTCCAGCAATCTCATACCGCTTGCCAGTAGGAAGCCGACAATGCCAATTGCCAACATTCCGGCGATCATCTGTGACATATCGTTAATCTGCTGGCCCGCAATGATAACCCATCCGATTCCATAGGAGGAACGGATCATCTCCGCCGCCAGCATGGTCATCCACGCGTTGGAAAGCGCTACCTGTGCCCCGGAGAAAATGGACGGAACGGACGAAGGTACAACGATTTTGAAGAACAGCTGTCGTTCGGTGGAGCCAAGCATACGGGATGCGCCGATCAGCTGACGGTCTGTCTTGACCGCACCGGCGTAAGCGTTTAGAGTAAACGGCACAAAGGAAGCCACGAAAATCAAGAAATACTTTGAGCGTTCCTCAATGCCCAGCCACAGAATGGCAAGGGGAATCCAGGCCAGCGGCGCAATGGGACGCAACAGATCAAACAGCGGTTTGAATATGGCTTGCACTACTGGGAACCAACCCATGGTCAGCCCCAGTGTGATGCCAAGCACCGCTGCCAAAGTGTAACCTACCAGCACACGGGACAAGCTCCATAGTACATGCCCTACCAAAGTGTACGGTCCCAGCGGTACGACAAAAGCTTCAAAGAAGCGGGACAACACTACAAAGGGACCGGGAAACAGCTTCGTCCCGGTTACGATGACCAGTACCTGCCACAGTAACACCAATCCAATGAAGGACAGGCAGCCCCACACCACTGATTCCGTACGAGATCCAGGCTTAATCTTTTTAAACATTGGTGTTGCCTCCCTTCACCAGTTTAGATTCGGCAAAATCCAGCACGCTTGACAGCAAAAAGCCGAAAATGCCGATGGCGATCATGCCTACCACAACGATATCTGCACGCACCAACAACCGACCCATCTGGATCATGAATCCCAACCCGCGGGAAGACCCCAGCATCTCAGCCGCCAGTAACGAGGTCCACGCTGCGTTCAGCGAAACCTTCATACCGGTGAAGATATAAGGCAGCGCTGTGGGAATTGCCACCTTGAACAGGGTTTGCAGTCGGCTACCGCCAAAGGTCTGCGCCACCCAGATATGTACTGTTTTGGTGGCCTTAATTCCCGTGTAGGAATTGATGACGCAGGGAATGAACGCGGATAGGAACACAATGGATGCCTTGGCCAGGATCCCGATACCTAGCAGGATGATCATAATGGGGATCCAAGCAATGGACGGAATGGTGCGCACAAAGTCGAACACCGGTTTTGCCATCAGGTCGAAGCGCCGATACCATGCCATCATAATGCCAAGCGGGATGCCGATGATGCAACCCAGCAAAAAACCCACCAGCGACACTTGCAAACTTGCCACGATATGTTGACCCAGAGTTGCTCCGTCGGGAGCCTTTTCGCTCAGCTTTAGCACAAAAGTCTCAGCCACCCGCGTTGGCGAGGGTAGCGAGGTAGGCGGCACCAGATGCCACACTGCTGTGCATAGATGCCAAGCTAGAACAAACAGAACGATGGAAAGCACCGACAGAACTTTCAATACAATTTTTCGTCTCATCTTTCTTTCTCCACACAACAGGCAGGAGGTTCCTGCCATCAGGGGCGTCCCCTCCTGCCTGCAACCTTTTTATTTGCTGTATTCCTGTTTGTACTCCTCAATGGCCTGGTTCAGCAGATCGGTCTGGATGTTGGCGAATACCTTTTCCAAGTCTTCCTGAGAGATCTGGCCGTTGGTTACATAGAACTCGGCTATACGCTTGAAAGAAGCAGTACTATCAGAGCTCTCATAATCCGAAACAGTGAGGAAGGGACGTTCTAGCACTTGGTTACGAATCTCCTCACGAACCACCTGCTGCCCATTGGTTTCGTACCATTCCATCATAGCGTCCAGTAGGATATCCTCGTCCTGGAAAACGTCAGCACAGTGCAGCATCTGCTTGAGCAGCGCCACAAGCGCTTTCCTGTTATTCTCATCGTCATAGAAGGTGCGGTTGACCACAATATTATCGTAGTAGGGACACTTGGCAGTGTTCATACTTACCGCAGAAATGTAGCCTTCTTTCAGGTAAGTATCGGTGGTGGGATATGCAGTAGCCGACAAGTCACCCTGGCCAGAAACAAAAGCCTGATAGCCAGCCGCATGATCCATATTGACCATACTGATATCCGCCTCAGTCAGACCAAAAATCTTCAGATACTCGCCAAGCAGCAGATGATGACCACTTCCGATGGGGAACATGAAGGTAGCACCCTTAATGGTTTCGGGCGTGCCATAAACATCGGGATAATCAGGGTTGTAGCCCTTAGTCTGTGCCAGCTCACTGTCGGGCCGAATCATGAAATCAATGCCGCCGGAGCTATCTTCGTGGGACATAATGTGTACCGCATCGTACACGCTGCACGACAGAACACCTGCTGCACCGATAGTGGCGATATCCCACAAACCGGCGCCCAGCGCTTCGTTCATCGGTGCGCCGCTCTGGAAAGTAGTCAGTTCTAGTTTAAAGCCGTTTTCCACGTCCCACCCCTGCTGGCTGATATAGTATAATGGTAAGCTCAGCTGCTGGGGCATAACCGCTGCACGAATCACGGTGAGATCATTATCTCCGCCGCCAACAGCAGCCGATGTCTGACTTGGGATAGATGCCAGGGTGCTGGCCGTATCACCGCAGCCGGTGAGCACGCTCGCAAGTATGCCGCAAGCCAGCAGAACGCTCAACAATTTTTTCATGTGTCTATTCCTCCTGTGATGTGTAGTCGATCGACTTGGCTTCATTATACCGTGTTAACCTGCATGCTTAAAGCTGCAAATTTGACATTTGCTTGCTTTTTCCTTACTTTCGACGACCGGTCGTGGTACTGCCAGATTGTTGGCATGCTCATTTTTGCTTTTTCTGAAACGGAATTGTCATTTTTTCATGTTCCCTTGAAATTTCCACTATATTTTGCTACAATATTAACAATACAAGTCTTTACGTTTTGCATCTTCCTGTTTTCAAAAGGGGGTTTCTTTGTGCTGAGCATCCAAAAGCTCCTGACCCGCACCCTTGTAGCAGTTTTTATCGCCATAATTACTTTGCTGTCAGTCTTTTATTACGGTGTTACGCGAGATGTCATCCTAACAACCCTGAGTCAGTCACGGCAGGACAGTTTGTCCCAGATATCCGGCGAAGTGGATACTATTCTGGACAGCGCCTACACAATTTCCTATCTAATTGCACAGGATGAAAAAATTCATGGCACCATCCTCAGTGATGATATTTCGCTGATCAACCAGGGGACGGTGAATGCCCATTTTTCCGATATCTATTCCCGCTATTACAGTGCTTTCGAGAAAATCGGAGTGTATTTTCACATCATCTGCCTTGCACAGAACGGCTTTGTCTATTCCTCGCAGTCCGGATTTTCCGCATCTGATTATGAGAGAATTCGCTCCTATGCATGGTTCTCAAAGAACATCGGCCTGCAAAGTGATCAATATTTGGTTGACAGCCTGCCAGATTCCTCCAGCGGTGATCACGGCACCAGCGTGGCAGTGGTGCGCAATTTTTTTGGTTCCTCGGGGCAATATAAGGGCAGTCTCATAGTTTGCATCCCAGAAAAGATTTTGGGACAGTCCTACAGCAATCTGGATACCAGCAGTGAATTCTACATTCTCAATCCCCTTTCCGTTGCTGTTTCGGCCAGCGACAAGTCTGTCCTGGGTACCATCCCGCTAGACATGTCCAACTACCGATTTGTTAACAGTAATCGACCGTATTCGATCATAGTCCTAGACAAAACTCCTTATTTCAGTGCGAAATACACCTCGGAGCGGACAGGCTGGATCGTCTTCGAAAGGATCCCCCTGAGTTCGGTGCTGGCTCCCATGCGTTTGATTACCCTCAAAACCATTTTGCTGGCTAGTCTCGCAGTTATCTTGTCAGTGGCTGCCGCAATCTTTCTTTCGCGCAAGATTTCACGTCCGCTAATGCAGTTCTGCAATGCGATGAATCAGGCAGTATCCAGCCGTTTCAAACCGCTGGACAGCGCCAGCCACATTCTCGAAATCCGTACTCTGACCGATGGATTCAACCAGATGACCGAGGAGATTTCCCATCTGATGAAGGATATCGAGCAAAAGGAAAAGGACATCAATACCGCAAACTTCAACTTCCTGCGTGCACAAATCAATCCCCATTTTCTGTACAACACCCTTTTCTCCATAAAATGCACCGTTAGCGCCGGCCAAAGCGAACAGGCCTGCCAGATGATCAGCATCCTTATCTCTCTGCTGCGAAACAGCATCAGCACCGATCAGCGCACTGCCTCACTGCTGAGTGAGACCAACCTGATTACCAAGTATGTCAAGCTGCAGAACCTACGCTACCAAAATACTATCATTCTGAAAATCGAGTCACCCACAGAATTGATGGAGCTGACCATGCCCCGTTTCTTGCTTCAGCCTCTGGTGGAAAATGCCTTAATGTATTCTTCCGCCACCAGCTCCCAGGATTCTCGCCTACGAGAGATCTTCATCGAGTTTTTCCTATGTGAAAATTCGCTTCATGTTGAGGTGTGTAACAACGGGTCTTGCTTTACTGCACAGGATCTGGCGGCAGTGCTCCATGCTGACGACATAAGCAGCTGCCCCCACAGCAGTCATATTGGTCTGAAAAACATTCAGCGCCGTATCCAGTTGCTGTGCGGCGAAGGATACGGCTTGTACATCGGCCAGCGGCAGAACTACAGCACCGTTGTGGGCATCCGTTTGCCCCTGATAGCGGAGCAAGAAAGAGAGTGATCCTATGCGCCGAATCCTCGTAGTTGATGACGAGTTTCCCATTCGTGAATGGCTTACGCATGTCATCCGGAACAATCGCCCCCAGTATGAAGTATGCAGCGCACAAAACGGATTGGATGCTCTGGAACAGATGCAGATGCAGCTATTTGACCTGATCATTTCTGATATCCGTATGCCTCAGTTGGATGGCATTGGCCTGTTTGAGCAGGTTAATCGATTGCATCCCGGCACCGGAATTATCGTGCTTAGCAGTTATGATGATTATTTGTATGTGCGATCCGCCTTCAAGCACGCTGCCGTGGACTACCTTCTCAAGGCGGAAATAAGTGAATCAGGATTTCTAGCCACGTTGGATAATTTTTTTGACAAACGGCATGGAGATGATGTCCGTGTACGGCAGGGCGAAGCACTACGTACGCTTGTCCAGTCTCCAGCCGATTCTCGGGAGGATATGGCTCGTCTTACAGCAAGTGGCCTGCCGCTGCCCAGCAGCAGCTACTTTTTATTCTTGTTTCGAGCAGCCAAACCTTATATTCCCTGCAACGGGCAGGTAAATATGCTTTTCTGTGCACCGATTGAACCCGATCTGTACCTGGGCTGCGCCTGCCTAGACACCGTACCAAGTATGCTGATCCAATATCAGGAACAGCACGCTTTCCTGGATGAGCTGAAGCGCATGAACGACTGCGAGTTACTACTAGCCTGCTCTCTGCAGCAGCATCAGAGGACTTTCACGCCTATGATTCGACTGCTATACAACCATCGAACCATTGGATTCTATCACAAAAAATATCTGTTGCTCTCCACAGCTAAAGAGCCTGATGTCGTGTTTTTTTTTCGACGATATGTTGAACTGCTTAACGCCATTGGAACACGTGAACCCCAGACCATCCGAACAGCACTGGATTCTTTTTTGGATCACGTCGAACAGACTATGTTCACAGATTTGCCCCGCCTGCAGTTCGCAGCCGTCAAGATCCTGGATGAACTTTATTTGAAACTGACTGACATGGATATGGAAGTCCTCGCTCGTATGAGCCAGTCTTTTTCAAGCCGAGTGCAGTCCTGCGCAGACATCACTGCCTATCGCCAGCTTCTGTCGAACGAAGCCGATGCACTTTTCACACGCTATCACACCTCTGCAAAGTCTCTTTCTTCCCGGATGAAGAAGGCCGTTACGTACATTGACGAACATTTTGCGCAACCGCTCACTCTCAACGAGGTGGCGGCTCTAATCCACCTGAATCCTGAGTATTTTTCACGCAGTTTTAAAAAAGAAGTTGGTTCCAATTTCAACAACTATGTGAACGAGGTCCGTTTGCAAAAAGCGATCCAACTCGTGACACAGACTGATAAAAAACTGTTTGAGATTGCCGAGGAATGTGGTTTTCAGAGCTTCTCCTACTTTTCCAAGCGATTCAAGGAAATGTACGGTGGATCTCCGTATACGCTTCGATCCTCTACCAAAGAAGATCCTTAATGAATTGATTTGCCTGATGTGAACACTCCGTAAACCATCGTCATTGAAGAAAAGCATCTGGGGGATTTGACATTCTCCCTATTGTGTATTGCAAACATGGTGCTTAACCTTTCAGAAATTGTGCGTCTTTGAAGCAGGCAAATCATTACGTCGGAAATTTCTAACGAAAGCTGGCTGATTTCCCACACAATCTGGAGTAAATATAGGTCAAAACAACTGCATCTAAAGTGTTGCGAAGACACAAAGCCTCTGGAACCTTCGGGTTTCAGAGGTTTTCTTTTGCTTTCGGCGCTTTTACGTAAGAAAATCTTGAATTTCTCTGTTTTGAAGAATACAGTCAGACCGCATCCCTTTCTATCACTTTTGGATGAAGGAATGCGGTCTTATTTTGGGCAGAAAAATCACAATGAATGGACACATTGGACAGTCCGTGGCGGAGGTGTACCAGGATTTTATTTTGGCTAAAACGGCGGAGGGCGTTTCGGATATTACCATTCGTAATTATCACCAACATCTTCACAACATTTCAAAGTATCTGGATATTGAGCAACCGATAGCAGCTCTCTCCAAAAGAGACTTGGAAAGCATGGTCTGTGGAATGCGGGCGGCAGGGCTTGCGCACAATTTTATTTCTACCTATGTGCGGGTGTTCAGAACTTTTTTGAATTGGTGCCAGAGGGAAGGACGGGCTGACCTGACAATCCCCAATATGAAGGACAAGGAGACGGTAAAGGAAACCTACACCGATGAAGAACTTTCCCTTTTGCTTGAAAAGCCAAAATCAGATTGTTCCTTTGCGGAATATCGAAACTGGGTCATTATCAATTTCCTGCTCAATAGTGGCTGTCGTGCGGCGACAGTGCGAAATATTCAGAATCGAGATGTGGATTTGGGGGCAAAGCAGATTGTGTATCGGCACACGAAAAACGGCAAGGTTCAGGTGGTTCCGTTGTGTTCCACAATGGTTTCTATTCTCCGGGAATACATGACGATACGCAAGGGAGAACCGGCGGAGTATCTGTTCTGTAATCAGTATGGGGAAATGCTTTCTGAAAATGCCCTGCGTCTTGCCATTGCCCACTATAATCTCTCTCGCGGGGTGGAGAAGACAAGCATTCACCTGTTTCGTCATACATTTGCCCGTAAATGCGGCTTCTTCTTTTCAATAAATGCCTCTGGCTGTACAAGCAGAAAATCAAATCCCATCACTCTTCCGCCAGATCGGCAATCAACTTGACGTCACTGACTGCCAGGGCAAGCTGAAGCTTGTTTTCCAGCCCGGTCTTTTGCAGCATGTTTGCCACATGGAATTTGACCGTCGACATCTCGCAGCCCATCTCCGCCGCGATGCGCGTGTAAGACAAGCCTCGCATCAGATGCCGCAGAACTTTCAATTCCGTCTTTGTAAATTCCGTGCTTTTTGCCATGCCGATCTCAACCGTCGGAGGCGCGTCCGGGAAGATATGTTCACCCGCCATCGTTTGCCGGACAACATCCATCAAACGTTTCTGCGCAGAGTCCTTATACCACAGGCTGTCGGCCCCGGCCCTCTTTGCCTCGTCCAGAACGGCGCAGTCGATCAGCGAGGTCACAACAATGATTTTGATCTTCGGTTGTATGGCTTTGATCTGACGAACGGCAGTCAGACCGTTCTCACGGTTCTCCGTCTGCACATCCATCAAAATCAGATCGACAGAGTTTGTCCGGCACACCTCAACCGCCTGCTTTGCACCGGGGAGGGATGCCGTGATCCGGTATCCGTCCTCGGCACGGAAATAGCTTTCCAGCAGACTGCGGATCATGGTCTGGTCTTCAACGATCATCACTCTCATGTACTGCTTCCTCCTGTTCCGGCAGACTGAGCATCAGCTGAAAGCGAGGGCTGCTCCAAACCTCCATTTTGCCGCCTGCTTCTTCTATACGTTGACGCAGCATGGAAAGGCCCCCGCCCTCTGTGATCTTTTCCTTCGGCACCGCGCCGTTGTTGGTCAGGGAGACCTCCGTGCAGTCCGGCTTCTGCAAAAAGAACACATACAGTTCTGTGCCATCTGCGTGACGGACACAGTTCGCCGCGCATTCGCAGATTGCCAGTGCGCTCAGTGCGCGTATCCACTGCCTTTGCGGCTCGTTCCCTGTCAGCAGAACGCTGACGCCCAATTCTTCCGCCCGTTTTTTCGCCGTCTCCAGCGGTTCAGATTGCGCCGTTATCTGGCTGGAGCGATAAAGCACGGAAATGGACTGTTCCCACAGCGCCGCGTTTGCGCGAATTTCCGTCAGGTCCGTGTGCTGGAGCAGCACACGGCGCGCCGCGAGAATGCTGTGTCCAATGTCATCATGCACACGCAGCTTCATCGCCAGCGTCTCTTCCTCCCGGATAATCTCCGGCATCTGCACAAGCAGCAGCCGAAGCCGCTCATTCACCTCCGCCAGCTTCGCGTTTTCCACTTTCAGCTGGTCCTGTTTCCGGATCAGCTCCGTAACGTCCGCGGCAGTGATCTGGGTATAGCGGACGCCCGCTTTCGTTGTGATCTGCTCCTGCGCAAAGCGCAGCGCCTTCCCATCCGGAAAGCGGTAAATCCAAAGGCGCGGGTCCAGACAGCGAACGTTTGCGGGCGGCGAGTGAAGAGCGTTCCGCATCTCCGCAAGGGACTGTATGCCGCCTTTTCGCAGCCAGTTCGCAATGGCAAGCATCCGGCGGTTGATGAGCCGCACCACGCCGTTTTTATCGAAGAAGCAGGCAGCGATGGGCAGATTGTCGAAGCTCTCCTTAATCCTGTCCATACGTCTTTACCCCCTTGCTTTTTCCGGCTCCCACGTCAGATATTGCAGTCCGTCCTCGTCCTGCTCCCATTCCAGACCCGGAAACCGTCCGCACAGCCCCCGGAGCGGCTCCGCCGCCGCGACACAGAGAGCAACCTCTACCCGCTTACCAACCTCTATGGAAATCAGCAGCGCACGCAGCGATTCCAGTTCCGTTTCCACAACCGCCTCAAACAGATCGTAGACCTGCGTTGCCTGCTCGACGGTAAGCTGCCCTTCCCCTTTGACAATCGTCTTGCAGTCGGCGCCGGAGACACTGATATTCTCGGAGGATTCATTGAGGCACAGCCGAAGCTCCTGCACGCTGATTGCGCCGCGCTGCACGCCGACAAAAATCAGATTGCTTCTACGCTTGACGTAGGTTCCGATGATGATGACCTGCCCGAGCAGATGTCTGGCTCTGTCCGGATCCTCTGTCTTCCGCAGTTCAGCCAGAAGATCCCGCAGCATCGCGATCTGCCGGGCGGTTTGCGCTTCCATCATGTCATACAGGCGGTTTTCCTCCGTCAGCTTCAGCCATCTTGCGCGCTGTGCATTCTCCGCTGCCAGAACATCGCCGGTATCACGCAGCTCATCCCTTGTCAGCTCCAGCTCCTTTCGGATCTGATTCAGCGCGGAGATGTCCTCCTTCCAGAACACCCAGCCGCTGCGCAGCCGGTGCCGCTTCAAAAGCGTATCATCGCCCAGATGGATGGTATCCACCCGCATCTGCCGCAGCTCATTTGGCGGCAAAGCCCCCCGCATGGCAACAGACACATATTGGGAGCAAAATGCCTGATCCGTGATTTGGACAGGCAAACTCGTTGCCTCAAAAAGTTCGTCGTATCCGAGGTTGGACTGGATCAGCCCGCATTGAATGCAGCATTCAAGGATGCTCGCAAAAATCAGGCACTGCGACACCGTCATATCGCCCGCAAGCACCCAGACCCAATAGACTTTTTTAACATACGCGCAAGCATAGGCCAACGAAAGCGCAAGCGGAACCAGCGGCAGCCAGCGAATTCTCCTGCTGCGTGGGATGCGGCAGTTTTTCGCCATCGAAAGAAACGCAAACCCCGCGCACAGGGCCTCCCAACCCATCACAAAGAAATAGCCGCCCTCATACCGATACTCCCGATCCGATAAAACGCCGGACGGGAAGGAAAACACCTGCTGGTGCAGATCATTGGTCAGAACGAGCAAGAGAAGCAGCAGCGTTGGAACATACAGAATCTTGGTCCATCGCGGCAGCCGAAAATCCTCTCCCTTGCCCAGCGATCGGGAAACAAAGACCGACAGCATGGGGATGAACAGCATCGGGAAATAGTAGAAATACCACAGCCAGCGCTCTACATCCGTGTTTTCAATGGAATATTTGATTGAGCGAAGAAGAATCCACAGCACCATCAGCACCGAAATCGCCAGCAGATAGCGCCGTGCCTGCGTCTGCACGATGCGGATCCATAGGGAGTAGCACCACACGCTGAACAAAAACACATAGATCCCGCTTCGCAGGTGGCTGACAGCCGGAGAATGAAAAATATGCCGGCTTGCGTATCGGAGCCACATGGCAAGCGCAATGAGCGCCAACACGCCCAGCGCGTATAAGATGCTTTTTTTTGCCGCTTTGCTCATGCCGCATGCCTCCCGACTGTGCACGTCTGTACTGATAGTATAACATGCGGATAGAAAAAGGCAACACAGTTTTGCGCCCTTTGTTGGAAGAAACGAGTCAGATTATGGCACTTGATACTAGTTTTCAATAAAACGGTTAAAAACCGTTTTATTCGGCTGCTGTTTCAGCAGCCAGCGGCGTAGCCGCAAAAAACGTAAGTCCATACATTTCTCGCCGCCACCGGCGGCCTGCGAAGGATTCGCAGGATAAAATGGTGTTAACCATTTTATCGAGAAATAGTATGAACAAAAAATAATTGCAAACCCTATCCAATCGGCGGGGGCAAAAAGGAGCGATAACGGCTAAAATAATAACGGAAACTGCAAAAGGAGAGAAAGGCGGTGAAGAGCACGGATGCGAAGAATTGTGTTGGATATGAAGGGCGGACTTCTGGCGGAGGCGGTCATGCAATCGCTTTCGGGATGCGACCCGGATTTTCTTGTCTACCTTTCCCCAAAGCCGGAGGAAACGCTTGCCCTGTGCCGGACCTGCCGTGCCAATGTGTTGGTGATGGAGGTCATCCGGCAGGGCATATGGAAGCTGAGCGAACGGCTCAAGCTTTGCAATGCTGTAAAGCAGCTCGGTTGGGTCTGCAAGGTTCTGCTTCTGGTGGATGAAAACGCGGACGAACTGCTTGCCTCCGAGGTGCGGCAGGCGGTGAAGGATCAGTTGGCAGACAATTTTATTTATGCGTCGGTATCGCCGACTTACCTCGCCGGTGTGATCGACACGCTTTAGAAAGGAGTGGTTATATTGCAGGTCGTTATACAGAAAATTCCTGAGAATTTGCAGGAATTTGAAACACTCGCCGCCAAAGGGCGGCAGCCGGAGCACATATGCGCGCTGTTCCTGTGTGCGCTGGCACTGTTTGACAGGGATAAAGATGCGGGCACTGCCGCAATGGATCTTCTGCGCGGCCCTAAGCCAATGTCGCCGTATGACTGCCAGTTTCTGCGCGACCGGCTGCGTGGAAAAGCCTATCTGCCGCTTGCATATTTTGAAGGTGCGACGCCGGAAAACGGTTATCAGCCGCGTATGCCGTACACGCTGAACGTGCTATCAGACCCAAGGCCTCAGGATATAGAGCCGGGCTATATGCGCGTGTTCCTTAAAACGGCGGGCGCGGATTCGCCGCGGCCTATGAAGCTGCGGCAGAAGGCATCGACCGGCCAGTGGTTTTTGTGGGAGTATTCCAGCATTCTCAGCGGAATCCGTATTCCCGCGGCACAAGACCCGTGGGCATAACAATAGTGAGGAAGGAGATTGATACATACATGGGACTGTTCGATAAGAAATATTGCGACATTTGCGGAGAAAAGATCGGCTTGCTTGGCAACCGCAAGCTGGAAAACGGCAATCTCTGCAAAAACTGTGCCAAAAAGCTCTCGCCGTGGTTCTCTGACCGGCGCAATAGCACCGTCGAAGAGATCAAGGCGCAGCTTGCCTACCGGGAAGAAAACCAGGGAAAGGTAGCGGCATTCCACACGACCAGAACACTCGGCACGGACACCAAAGTGCTTCTTGACGAGGACGCGGGAAAATTTATGGTAACAAGAGCAAGAGATCTGCAAGAGGCAAACCCGGATGTTCTGGACTTTGCAGACGTGACCGGCTGTAATCTCGACATTGACGAGAGCCGCTCGGAGCTCATGCGGGAGGATAAGGACGGCAAGGAGGTCAGCTACAACCCGCCGCGCTATGAATACTCCTACGATTTCTACATTACCATTTTCGTCAACAACCCTTACTTTGACGAAATGCGCTTCCGACTCAACTCAAGCTCCGTGGACATCACACCGCCGCCCGCATTGCGTCCGGGCATGGCGGGCGGATACAACCCGGAGACCAATGTTGAGTACCGCAGCTGTAAGAGGCTCGGCGAGGAAATCCGACAGGCGCTGACGCAGGTTCGCAGGGACGTGCGTGAAAAGATCGAGCAGGCCGCCGCGCCCAAGACGGCCGTCACCTGCCCCTACTGCGGCGCGACCACCACGCCGGATGCAAGCGGCTGCTGTGAATACTGCGGCAGCGCGATCGGCGGCTGAGCCGGAATGGGCAAAAGCCCCGGCATGGCTTTCAGTCGCGGAACCGTCACAAAAAGATCAGGCAGCACACCACACGTCAGACACATACTTGATTTTTGAAAGGAGAAAGCACCATGGCAAACTTTACCGACGGCATGAAAGAGGCAGCATTCGCAACCAGTCCCCGTGAATTTGATCTTTCCTATTCCACCACACTGGAAGAGATCATGGAGAAGCTCAATGCCCGCAGGGCGGCGTTCCAGATGCCGTTCCAGATCAAGGGCGGCGTGCCAGGCCAACGCATCTCGTTTGAAAAGGAGCCGAATGTGGACGTCGGTCTCTGGCTTTTCCTGAAGGACGGCACGCATATCCGGATCCAGCCGGTCATCACCGAGGCCAAGATGTCGGTTGGCGGAATGCGCGTTGATAAGAACAGTGCGCTGCGCAAGGGTCTCAAGGGCGCAACGGTCGGCCTTGCAACGGAGCGCGGCGGCTATATCGACACCGTGACCGAAACCGTGAAGAAGATTCTGAACGGCGAGGAGGTAGAGGACTATGTCGCACCGGAGGTTCCGGCCGATACCAAGGACTGGCTGACAACCTTCCTGCTCTGCTTCTTCCTTGGCGGTCTCGGCGTTCATCGCTTCTATGTCGGCAAGACCGGCACGGGCATCCTCTACCTGCTGACGGCCGGCCTGTTCGGCATCGGATATCTTGTTGACTTTATCAAGATTCTCTGCGGCAAGTTTACCGACAAGAACGGGAACGCGATTCGGCGGGAAAAGAAATAAGGAAAGCAAAATGTCTCAGGTATGCACTGTTGTTTTTCTGGAATTATATGTTATTTTCTGTTGATCGGCAGATTTGTGCATCCCTGAAGGATATTGGGAGGGAATTATGAAACAGACGAAGACCAAGCTTCTATGCCTGCTTCTTGCGATGCCGATGCTGCTCAGCAGCCTCACCGCCTGCGGAAAGGATAAGGCGAAAGATTCCAATTTGATCAAGCTCGGCGACTATGAGCTGCTCTACAAGGGCGCGTGCATCATGGAAGATTCGGACGGAAATGACGCAATCGTTCTGACACTGGACTTCACAAACAACGGTAAGGAAAACGCCTCGTATCTCTGGAGTGTCAACGAAACCGTTATGCAGAACGGCACGGAGCTGGAGGTCGCGACAGTCGTTGCCGACTACGAGAGCTATGAAACCGTGATAAACAGCCAGTTCACGGATATCGCGCCGGGTACGACGCTGGAGGTGCAGACGGCCTATGTGCTGCGCGACCCGACCGCTGCGGTGGAGGCAACTTTTGAACAGATCTTCGGCAAGAAAAGCGGCAAGATCACCGTCGATCCCTCCACGCTCAGCCGCGTGGAGACCACGGAGACGGGCATGACGGATGACGGCGGGCTGACCGCCACGACCGGCGACGCGCTGCTCGACTGGTGGAACGGCGCATGGTACGGCTGGTGGAAAATGACCGGCTGCTCGGGCTCTTACGAGAGCATGGAGGGGCAATGGTGGGATGTCTGCGGCGAGATCGCCATTGGCGCAGACTATATGGGTACCATCACACTCTGGGATGAGGACTACACCAGAGCCGACCCCATGGCGATGGCCTCCGTCAGCCTGAATGAAGCCGGAACCGGCGAGCACGGTACGGTCATGTCCGAGGGCGGCTGGTTCACGGACACGGCACTGGCACATGCGGACTGGATCGTCGATCCCGGCCTTCTGGACTATGACGACCTGATCTGGATCGACGGCGACTACGAAAACGGCGACGACGCGTTCCACTACGACATCTATCTGCGCCCCTGGGGTCTGTACTGGGAGGACATGGACGAGAGTGGCTATCCCTACAGCTATACAGACTGGTACCTGCCGCTGATTGACGCGGGCATGTCCATGCCGGACGCCATCGGAGAAGAGCCGTCGAACGACTTCAATCCGCATGACAGCGCCCCGCTCACCCAGACGGACGCTGCGGCATCCGGCGGAGACGGCATCGTGACCGAAGAGCAGGTACAGAAGGGCTACGTCTGGATGAACGAAGTCAATAATAATATTTTTGACGCTACTTACGAGGATATTGTTGCCTACTTCGGCGTGGAAGGTCAGTTCGTCAAGGAAGAGTACAGCGACCACATGAAGGCAAACTACCGCTACTACAAATGGATCTCTGCGGATGATGACTCCCATTTCATCTACGTCAATTTCAAGGAAGAGAGTCCGGGCATTTATGAGGTGAGCGGATACAATACGAGCGGCTTCTCCGGCGAGGAGGCCATAGCGAAGTATCTTGACACCGTCAAAGCGGAAGCCGCGGAGGCAAACAAGGCCGCGTCTGCAAACGCCGAGATGAAGGACTTCTCCGTGGAAATCGCCCAGTTTGCAAAAGACGATGTTAAGGTCAAAATCATGACGAAGATCCCGGTATCCGGATGGTCGTTCGATGACGGAAAGCGCAGCCTGGTGGAAAACGACGATCCCACAGCGTTTGGCGCGGGCGCCATTCAGTTTGAGGTAAGAGAGAACGTTGAAAAATTTGATTTCTACAAGGACAGCTTCGAAAACTACAAGGATATCGAGGACCGCGTGATCGGCGGCATCACCTTCCGCGGCCGCACCTATAAGTACATTGGCTACGAATGGATTCAGTATATCGCGCAGCTTGACGACAGCCGTGCCCTTTCCATCGGCCTTCGCAACTTGGACTGCGTCCCGGGAACGATGCCGGACATCATCCTCAGCAACATGTCATTCAGGTAAGGTCGTCGTCCTCCTGAAAACCATATGGAAACCGGCTCCCGCCCCATTTTGGAGCGGGAGAATCCGGCTTTTCGCAAAAACGGAGGTGGTGCCATGAAACGCAAAGCGCTCCGCATCATGGCAGGTCTGATCGCAGAAAAGCGGATTGCGATCACCCTTGCCAACAGCGACCATGCAGCGGCCGATGTGAGCGTCTTGTACGATTCGGAGGAAAACGTCATAAAGGACACGTACCCAATCTATCATAAGCAGTGAGCCTGCGAACATATCCGAAAACACAATCATACCTGCGCTTGGCGCTGCAAGCTGCCCTTGCGGACTGTAACGCCTGTCCAGGAAACGAGGAATTTTAGATGGCAACACAAGTAACAAATTATCAATGCCCCGCCTGTATGGGGCCTCTCCATTTTACGGGAGAATCCGGCAGATTGGAGTGCGACTACTGCGGTTCGAGCTTCAATACAGCGGAAATTGAGGCGCTCTATGGGGAAAAAGAAGCGAATGCGGCAGAAGCGGCGCAAAACGCCGCCGAAGCGGAAGAGGCTACCGCAGACGGCTCCGACTGGGACACCTCCGGTCTGAGCGAGGACTGGGGTGCAGACGCAGGCAGCATAAAAGCGTACTGCTGCCCCTCATGCGGTGCGGAACTGCTCTGCGACGCAACGACGGCAGCCACGTCCTGCCCATACTGCGGAAATCCGTCGGTGATTCCGGGGCAGTTCTCCGGCGTTCTGAAGCCCGACTTTGTGCTTCCCTTCAAGCTGAGCAAGGAGGACGCCATCAAGGCGCTGAAGAAGCATTATCTCAAAAAGCCATTGCTCCCATCGACCTTCTCCAAAGCCAACCATCTGGAGGAGATCAAGGGCGTGTACGTACCCTTCTGGATGTACGACGGCGAGGCCAGCGGAAGCGTCCAGTTCCATGCCACCACGGTACATAAATACACCTCGGGAGATTATGAGATCACGGAGACGAGCCACTACGACGTGCGACGCGCCGGTTCCATTGCCTTTGAAAAAATTCCGGTGGATGCATCCAGCAAAATGCCGGACGATTATATGGACTCCATCGAACCGTACGATTATACAGAGCTAAAGCCGTTTTCCACGGCATATCTGCCCGGGTTTCTGGCGGACAAATACGATGTCAGCGTTGAAGACAGCCGGGAGCGGGCGGATCGGCGCTGTGCAGGCTCGCTGGTGAATGCGCTGGAGAAAACCGTGACCGGCTATGCCTCCTGCAATGAAACGGGCCGGAGCATCCAGTTGAAGCGCGGAAAGGTGCATTACGCGCTGCTTCCCGTCTGGATCCTGAACACAAGATGGGAGGGCAAGGACTTCCTCTTTGCCATGAACGGACAGACGGGCAAGCTGGTCGGCAACCTGCCGGTCAGCACAAAGCGGGTGATCGGTCTGTTTGCAGCGATCGCGGCGCTGTTTGTTGCTATCAGCGTGACGGCGATTCTGCTTATGGCACGGTAGGAGGGTGAGAACATGAAGAAACGGTTATTATGCCTCCTGCTGGTGCTCGTGACGGCGCTTGCCCTCTGCGTGAGCGCAGCTGCGGCAGCGCAGACGGGAGCGCAGCTGAACTATGTGACGGATGCCGCCGGACTTCTCAGGGAAGGTGAACGCGCGCGGCTGGAGAAAATGGCGGAAGCGGTTTCCCAGAAATACCGTGTCGGCGTTTACATTGTGACGGTGGAGGATTTCCGGGACTATCACGCCGACGGCGTCTACAAGGCAACCTATACCATCTATCATAACTACACCATGGGCGAAGGACCGAACCGCGACGGGATCATGCTCCTGCTCAGCATGGATGATCGCGACTGGGCAATGTTCTGCTACGGCTCACGCTGCGAGTATGCGTTCAACAGCTATGGTCAGGAGAAGCTGGAAAAGGTCTTTCTGGACGATTTCAGGGAAAATGACTGGTACGGCGGCTTTGAGGATTACGTCAAAGAATGCAGAGTCTATCTGGAAAAGGCTTCCGCAGGAAAGCCCGTCCGGGCGAGCTTGTTCTATCCGCTCCTTATCGTGATCGGTCTTTCCCTGCTGGCAGCAGCCGCGGTCGTCGCCGTGATATGGCAGAAAATGGACACTGTATCAGAAAAAACAACCGCGAACGCCTACGTCTCCGCGGGACTCCGGCTTACGGAGCAAACAGATCATTTCACCCATAAGACGACCTCCAGTCGGAAGATCGAGCGCAGCTCTTCCAGTGGGAGCAGCAGCCAAAGCGAGTCCGGCGGCGGAGGCTCCGGTCGGAGCGGAAAATTCTGAGGGCGCGGCCATGAAAGGAATATGCAAACGGGTAGGCGCGCTGCTGCTGGCGACGGCTCTGCTGTTTTCCCTGTGCGCCTGTGCGCAAGGGAGACGGCAGGAAGAATCCAATGACCAGAAGGGAAGCGCCGAAGCGGTAACGCTGCCCCCAGGGACGGACAGAGAAGCGCCGGAAACCCAGCCGGCGCAGGATACCCTTTCGCCGGAGGCCGAAACTGCACTGGGATGGCTGCGAGACCGGATCGACTTTCCAATGACAATGTTTGGCGCGGCATATCTCGGTTATGTCGGCGGCCTGTTTGAGGAGGGCTTCGAGGCAGGCTTCCCCGCATGGCTGTGGGAAACCAATGAGGCAATGCTTCTCGAATACCCCTTCATCGCTGAGATCGACGAGGAGCACATTATCGGCGGTGCGGGGCATCTGTACTGCATCGTGCCGGTCGATGAAAATGCGACGGTTGCGATCAATCGTGTGCAGTGGAACGAAAAAACACAGACCGACGAGGTCACGGAGGTGCTCTACCGGTCAGAGAGCGGCGAGCCGGTGCTGCTCTTTGCAAATCTTGACGGCGTTGCATATGAGGCCGACACCCAGGTCTTCATCACCGACAACAACGGGAATACCTGCGAATGGGAGCCGTCCCTCGACGCGACGAGCCATCTTGCGCCGTGTATATCGGAGGCTGGAGACTATCTTTCGTTTGACTTTACGGAATATGCCTGGTACAACGCCCCGGCCGAGTTTTCCGCGTGGCTTGCCGACGGCTGGAGCGGCATGACCGCGCTCGGTCTTGCCGGATCGCAGCGTGACGGCATGGGCTGGATCACAGAAACCATGGTGGGGGAAACCAGCCGCTATGCCTATTTCTCGCTGCGCTTCTATCCTGAGGATGAGACGGGCGGTACGGTCGATCTGGATTGGGCATACGAAGGCAGCGACGACTTTACGGAAATGTGGAGCGGCTTCTGGGCGATTCAAACCATTCCGGACGGGCCGAGCTATGTGACGCTCAGCTTGTCGCTTGTGGGCGGTAAAAACTATGGCGTCACGGACGGTCCGATGTATTTGTGTGAGACGTATCCCCTCCTGATCAGCCCGAGCGGCACAGAGCTGCTGGTCGGCGCGGGTGAGAGCGGCATTTGCCTGCCGTTCATGTCGCAAAGCACAACGGCATGTGTGCTGACACAGGCCGTAGGATAGAAGGCGTGCAGGGAGCAAACTGCTTTGAGGTTTGCATTCACAAATTCTGTTTGGTAGCAATCTAGCAAAAGTGCAACAATTTATCCTTTTCAAATTCAAGATGCGGGGGATTTGGGTTGCGCTTTTTCTACGTTTGGAAAAATATACGGCTTCGGCGCATCATCCCTCAAATTTAGGGAACAAGGCTGTACCTTGTTGGGACACATTCTCTGTGCCCCGCTATCTTTTCAGCCTCTTCCGGATGCGCCGCCCCACCACAACTTCATATCGCCCCATTCTGCCCGCAGCAATCATGCTGCGGGCTTTTCTGCGTCTTTAGGGCTTCACTGCCGTTCTCCACCTCTGTGCGTTTGATACTGAACTCCTTGCCCTTCGGGCAATTAAAAACCTTTTTTAAGATTTTAATTGGAGTTCAGTATGAATACCGGAAAATTGCGCGGAAAGATCAATGAGCGTGTGCAGCGCTCTGCGAAAAAACAGCCGGGCATCCAAATGCCCGGCTGTTTACAGTGTTCAAGGTTCCTATTGTCCCATTTCCTTCCGGAGCATAGCTTCCAACGCGCCGGAGAAAATGATGCTCAGGTCGTCAACGGAAGCATCAATGTCAACGTTCATATTGACCCAGAGAAATTTCATGACATAGCCGAGAAGGGAGCAGCAAAAGAAGCTGGTCATCATTTTCCTCGTTTCATCGGTTATCTCCATGGCGGCAGTTTTTTCCCCGATAAGATCGTAGAACTGGCTTTCAATCGATGTAAAGACATACCGTTCCAGACGCTCCCGCGTGATGGAATCGGAAACGTGATAGACAAGCTTCGGGTTTTCCTGCATGGCGTGAAGCAATACTTTCAGCCGGTCTGTCCAGCTGCCTGTCAGCTGTGTCATTGCGAAAGACTGGTTTTTCTTCCGGTCAAGCCATTTGTCCAGCAGGTCGTAAATGTCCTGAAAGTGATAGTAAAAGGTGTTCGCGCTGACTTCGCTTTTGGAGACGATGGCCGAAACGGTGATCTTGTCAAAGGGTTTTTCCTCCAGCAGTTCCTCAAACGCACGGAAGATTGCTTTTTCTGTGTAGTTCGCCATGGCTTTTTACTCCTGTTCTTTCTTGACGGTGGGAAAACGGCTCAGCGGCGCGCGAGCATCTCTTTCATCTGCGCGAACAATTCCAGCAGCTTGTCGATGTCCTTTCCGCTGGAATCCAGAAAATAGTACATGTACTTTCCTTCCTTGCGGCAGTGAACGACCCCGGCATCCTTCAGAATCTGCATGTGGTGGGAAACCGCCGGCGGCGTCAGCTTCATTTTGCCCGAAATGTCCGCTACCCGCACACCGTTGGGATTGCTTTCCAGCATAAGAAGCAGGAGGCGCTGGCGGACCTCGTCCCCGAATACCGTCAGCATTTTCTGACAGGCGGTGAATTTTCCTTTCAGCGTAAGAATATCTGTCTGACCCATTGGGAAGCCTCCATATACAAACGCAATTAAATATTTAATTGCATTTTACTATAGAAGACAGGAAATGTCAAGAAGATGGGAAATGTGGTTTTGCCGCGCTGGACAACGATTTTCTCACAAATTCGACAATTTCCCCCAAATCGAAGAAAAACGGCGGTTTCTCCTATTTAGGAGGAACCGCCGTTTTCCACCATGGTCATTTCGGGGGAAACGGTGTAAAGTTGTCATTGTCAGGTGGGATTCCGCCGGACAATGACAACTCTGTCATACGAGGAAGAATGTTATGAACAGAAACAATTTTACCTCTGAATCCGTCACCTGCGGCCATCCGGACAAAATCTGCGACCAGATTGCGGACAGAATTCTGGACGCGCTGCTGGAACAGGACCCCCAGTCCCGTGTTGCCTGCGAGGTGACCTGCACCACCGATGCGGTACATATTTTCGGGGAAGTCACCACGAAGGCGGAAGTGGATTATGCCGGTCTTGCCCGGCGGGTCATTGAGGAGATTGGATACACGGAACCGAACCGGGGCTTTGACGCGGAAACGTGCCGGATCAAAGTAGATCTGCACGAGCAGTCCCCGGATATCGCAAGGGGCATTGCCCGCAGAAACGAGGCGGAACGCATCAACACCGGCGCCGGAGATCAGGGCATTCTGTTTGGCTATGCCTGTAAGGAAACCGTCAACCGGATGCCGCTGCCCATCGAGCTGGCCCACGCGCTGGCGAAGCGGCTGGAGCTGGTGCGCCGCAGCAATGAACTGCAATATCTTCTCCCCGACGGGAAAACGCAGGTCACGGTGGAATACAACGGGCAGGACCGGCCTTGCCGGGTGGCGGCGGTCATCGTGTCCAGCCAGCACCGGGAAGGCGTTGACATTCACACGCTGCGGGACGACATTCTGGGGCATGTGATCCTGCCGACGATCCCCTCCGCACTGATCGATAAGGACACCCAGTTCTTCATCAATCCCACAGGGCGGTTCGTCATGGGCGGCCCGGCGGCGGATTCCGGCGTTACGGGGCGCAAGCTGATTTCGGATACCTACGGCGGCTGTGCCCGTCATGGCGGCGGTTCGTTTTCCGGGAAGGATGCCTCCAAGGTTGACCGGAGCGGGGCGTATCTTGCCCGGTACATTGCGAAGAACATCGTCGCCGCCGATCTGGCCGACCGGTGTGAAGTGCAGCTTGCCTATGCCATTGGATTGGCGGATCCGGTGTCCTTCCGGCTCGATACCTTCGGCACGGAACGGCTGAAGAAGGACGATATCTATAACGCCGTTCTCCGCGCGGTGGATATGCGCCCCATGGCGATCATGGAAAAATTCGGACTGATGAACCCCATTTTCTCCCGGGTATCCTGCTATGGCCACTTTGGGAGCAATGCGGCGGATATGCCATGGGAGCGGACAGATCTTCAGCTGTCCGTCTGATTTCTGTAGGAAATAAAAATAATTTAGGGTCTATCTGAAAACCGTCAACATGCCCAAACAGCGGGTCTTTTCCGCCTGCTGTGCACCATTTTCCCTTGTAATACACAAAGTATTCCTGCGGAAAAATGGCTTCATCAGGCGAAAAATCCCTCGCTGTTGGTCATATTCCCGGTTTTCAGATAGACCCAAATTGGAGTTCAGTATAACTTAGTGACATTGGGCATATGCCCCGCTCCTCTTCCTATCCGCTTCATCCGGGTATACCGGGAATTTGTCAATTTTCAAAGAACAGCAGAGTCCGCCTGTATTTTGCAAAATGCAGGCGGACTTTGCTGGGGTTGTGCTGCATGCCCGAATCCGTCTGCTGTCAGGAATCGGGGGCACATGATTCTTTACCGCGTAGACCCTCTTACGATCACATTGGATGTTGTGATATAGGTTTGTATCTGCATATTTGGATGGCGCATGATGTCTGTCAGGAATTTTGCCGCCTGCGTGCCCATGTCCCGGACGTTGATGTCAACGACCGTCAGCGGCGGTTCTATGATCTGGGAAAACGGGAAATTATCAAAGGCCATAATGCCGATATCCTTCGGAATACGCAGTCCCTTTTTTGCGGCCGCATCCACGCACCCCAGAGCGATGTAATTGTTGGCGCAGATGATGGCGTCCGGCAGTTCTTTCTGACTCAAAAGACTTTCTGCCATACGGAAGCCGTCCGCCCGGGTGGATTCCCCGAGCCAGATATACTGGTCTTCCAGTTTCTCTCCCGCGTTGGAAAGCCCCTGCTTCACGCCCTGCAGGCGGAGGGCGGAACCCAAATCATAGGATTTTCCGCCGATAAAAGCAAGCCGCTTATATCCCCGCGACAGAAGGAAGCTCGCGGCAACCGTCCCGGAGTAAGTATTGCTGTTGTCGATCCAACAGACCTGGCTCTCAAAGTCCGGTGCGCCCAGAACGATGTGGGGAAATTGCAGCCGGGTCAGCACGGCGGCCAGAGGATGGGACATGACACCCACGTGAACGGCAATGGCGTCCGCACTGCGGCGGGAAATGATCTCCTCTGCAATGCCGCAGGCGGAGGTCGCATCCGCGCCCCGCAGGATGAGCCGGTATCCCCGTTTGCAGAGCGCTTCCTCCAGACCGGAAATGATCTCAAACATATGAGGATTCTGAAAAGCGGCGTTGGGGGCAAGGTTTGCCAGCAACACGACCGTGTGATTGGAGCCGCTGGCAAAGCTTTGGGCATTGGCGTTTGGGTAATAATTCATCTCCCGCATGATGCCGCGAACCCGCTGGGCTGTCTTTTCGGAAATACTGTAATGTCCGTTCAGAACCTTAGAGACAGTGGAAATAGAGACGCCTGCCGCCTCGGCTACATCCTTAATGGTAACACCCATCGTTTCTTCACCACCTTATTCTCCAGTATAGCATAATTTTCCCCGGCCCGAAAGGGTCGGGGAAAATTTTACCGGAAAGTTACGGCAAATCCGCCGGGGGACAGAACGCCGTTCTGGAAGCCCTCTGCCCAATACAGCTTTTCTTCGGGGAAAGAAACTGCGGCATCGGCCTTCCCTGCGTTAATGGACACTGTCACGGACTCCGTTCCGGTATACCTGCGGAAGCGGATCACGCGGCTGTCCCCCTCGGCGGACAACATCTGAAATGAGCCTTCCCGCAATGGGGATAAGGCGTGCCGCATGGCGATGGTCTTTCGGAAAAAGCCCAGCAGCGCCAGATCGCCGCCCTTCCACGGCATGGGGGCGCGGTATTCTTTCTCCAGAATGCCCTGGACGCCAAGCTCGTCCCCGTAAAAGATGGTGGGCATTCCCACAAAGCACATCATAAACAGGATGGCAAGGCGATAGCTTGCGGTATCCCCGCCGCACAGCGACAGGAAACGGCTGACGTCGTGGCTGTCCAGCAGATTCAGCTGCGCCGGGAGCATTTGCAGCCGGTAGCGCATGAGCATATCCGTAATACGCCCGGAGAATTCTGCTGCGTCGATGCGCTTTTCGGCGAAAAATGCGCAGCAGTGCTTCCGGAAATCGTAGTTCATGGTGGAGTCGAACATGTCCCCCTGAAGCCAGTGACCGGCACTCTCCCACACCTCACCGATCAGCAGCGCTTCCGGATTCTCGCGTTTGACCGCACTGCGGAACGCCCGCCAGAAGCCATCGTTGACCTCGCTGGCCACATCCAGCCGCCAGCCGTCGATGCCGTATTCCCGCACCCAGTAAGCGCCCACGTCACAGAAGTATTTCTGCACCTCCGGATTTGCAGTATTCAGCTTTGGCATCATGCGTTCGTAGGCAAAGCAGGCGTAGTCCGGAATTTCCTCCGGGGTTTCGGGGCGATGCACGGGGAAGGTCAGATCATAGAACCAGTCTTTGTAGCAGGATTCCTTCTGATTTTTAACCACGTCCTCAAAGGCGAAGAAATGCCAGCCGCAGTGGTTGAACACGCCGTCGATAATGACCCGAATGCCGGAAGCGTGGAGCGTATTGACCATAGTCCGGAACGCTTCATTTCCGCCGAAGCAGGGGTCAACGTGGTAATAGTCCAGCAGGTCGTACTTGTGGTATTCCCCGGCGGCGAAAATTGGGTTCAGATATACACAGTTGACGCCCAGCGCTTTCAGATAATCCACATTCCGCGCAACGCCGTCCAGCGTCCCGCCGAGTTTGCCCCGCACGGTTTGCTGTCCGAAGCGCTGAGAATGGGGCTGCCCGGAAATTTCACATTTCCCGGAGGCGAAGCTGTCCGGGAAAATGTTGTATACAACGGCATCCTTTACCCACGCCGGTACGCGGGCAATGTCACTGCGATGGTTGAATGGAAGCTTGAAGTATTCCGAACGATCCTGTGCGAGCCGGTCGGTAAAGAGATTACTGTAGTACAGCTTCGTCTCCGTGCCGTCGTCCAGCTGAAAGTAGTAATAGACCCGATTATAGGGGCTGTCTACAATCACCTGCCAGTAATCGTGACAGGCGTCCGACAGAACCTTTTCCATGGGGACAGAAGTAAACAGGATCGGATTGACCCGGCACGCGGTGTCGGCGTAGAAAAGCGTCACCCGCTGCAAGTCGCCTCTGGCGCAGCGCAGGCGGTAAACGATATGGCGCTCATCCAGCCCGCAGCAGTATTCCGACATGGGAATGTGCAAAACAGCGTCCAGTTTCATCCCTTGACACCTCCAGCCGTCAGCCCGGAGGTCATGTATTTCTGGCACAGGAAGAAGATCACAAGCACGGGCAGCGATACGGTAATGGCCGCCGCCGCGAATACCGGCCAGGAGCCGGTCATCTCCGTCGCCTGCAAAGCATTCAGTCCGGCGGCCAGCGTGTACTTGCTTTCCCCGGTCAGGAAGGTCGTCGCATAGATGTATTCATTCCACACATAGATCAGCACCTGCAGTGCGGTGGTGATGATGCTTGGCTTTGCCAGAGGCATGACGATTTTCAGGACGATCTGCCCGTCGGAAGCGCCGTCGATTCTGGCGGCTTCCTCAATTTCCGTGGGGATGGTGTCGAAGTAGCCCTTGGTGTTCCACAGGCTGAACACCGCCATGGTTCCCGTATAAACAAGGATCAGTCCCAGCCGGGTATTGACCAGCCCCATCGGCCGCAGCAGACGGTAAATCGCGAACATGGACAGGATCGCCGGGAAAGAATTCAGCAGAACCAGACACCGAAGTATGGCTTTTCTGCCCGGAAAGCGGCGGCGGGAGAAACAGTAGGCCGCCGGGACTGCCACCAGCAGGGACAGAAAAACGGTCACAACTGCCAGAAAAATGGTATTCCGGAACCAGAGGGTGATGTTCTCCCCAAAGAGGACTTCCCGGTAGTTTTTCAGGGTGAAATTTCTGGGAATAAACGAAAAATCGGAGCTGAGCAGACTGTTCGACCCGTTAAAAGAGACGCTCAGGGCGTAGAGAATGGGGATCAGCGTCAGAAAGCACAGCGCAATGAAAAAGGCATTCAGCGCCGTCAGCCCAACGCCCTCCCGCCATCTGCGTTTCGTCATCAGGCATCCTCCTTCAGCTGGAATTTTGCGGAGAACAGGAGCAGAAGTGCAAAAATAATCATGGAAATGGCCGAAGAATAGCCGTAATTGTTGGTGATAAATGCGTTTTCGTAGGCGTAGGTCAGGATGGTGTGGAACCCGGAGCCGGTTTTCGCGCCGGCCTGCTGCGTCAGCAGGTAGACAACGTCGAACTGCTTGAAGGTCGTAAACACCGTGATAATCACAGCCGGTGCAATGATGGGACGCATGGCGGGGATGGTAATGTACTTTGCCCGGGCGAACGCGCCCGCGCCGTCCAGAATGGCGCTTTCGTAGTAGCTTTTGTCAATGCTCTGCAAGGCACCGTCCATAATCATGATCATGAAGGGCAGCGCCAGCCAGAGATTGACCACCGTGCAGCTCAGAAAGGCCGATACGTCGGAAGAAAGCCACCTGACCGCCGTAAGTCCCAGCTTGTCCATCCATTGATTCAGCAGGCCGAACTGGGTGTTGAACATTCCGGTTTTCCAGAGCAGAATCCCCACATATCCGGGCATGGCCCATGGAAACATCAGCACTGTTTTGTAGAGCTTGCGCAGCCGGAGCTTTTCGATATTCAGAAGGTTCGCCAGCAGAAAGGCGATGACCAGCTGCAAAATCATACTGACGACTGTCCACAAAATCGTTGCCAGCAGCGCGGACAGGAAGCCGGAATCAAACACGAACAGCGCCCGGATGTAGTTGTCCAGCCCCACCAGGGTAAAGTCAAACCAGTGGTAGACATTCATATTGGTCAGACTGATGTAGAAGGTATAGAGAATCGGAAATACCACCATCAGCCCGATCAGCAGCAGAGATGGCGCTGACCAGGCGTAGGAGCGCGCCAATTCCTTGCGTTTCTTTTTCTCCATGGCGTTCTCCCTTTATTTCATCCCCGCAATCAGGCTTTCCGCCTGTTCCTCGGCTGCCTGGAAGCTGGAAGAAATATCCTTGCCGGACAGGTTCACATCGGTCAGGAGGCTGCTGACCACAGTCCACATAACGTCCATTTCGGGAATATTGGGCATGGGGACGGCAATCTCCGCCGTCTGCCGCATGGCCTGCACCAGAGCGTCCTCCGCGACGCGGGCGTCGTCATAGCAGCTGCCGTTTGCCGGAGCGCATCCGCTGGCAAGCGCCAGAGACGTGCCGATCTCCGGTTTTGCCAATGCCGCCAGCAACTGCTTTACCGCCGCGGTTTTCCCTTCGGCGGCAGCTTTCAGGACGTGAACGCCCTGCACACCGGAATAAGGAGCCAGTGCAAGCCCGGTTTCGTCCACTGTCGGCATGGGGGCAATGCCCAGATCAATCCCGGCCTCTCTGGCGGAGGGAACCATCCACGGGCCGCCGATGGTCGCGTCCGCTTTTCCTTCCAGAAACAGCGTGTTGACGGTATTGTATTCTGTCTCCCCCGGCATCAGCTTTACGAATTTCAGGTGGTAAGCAAGCGCATCCTGCACGGCCTGCGCGTCGGGGAATGGGGTGCCGCTGCTGTCAATGATGGAGCCGCCGAAACCGTGGATCCACACGGCGGAATAGTAGGCGGTGCTGTGCTGCTCCACGAAGCCGTAGCGTCCCCGGCCGGTATTGTTCTCCATATAGGCGTAAAGTTCTTCCGTCGTGGCGGGAACCTCGCCGTCCTGCATATAACGGCGGTTGTACATGAACAGCAGCGTTTCAAAATACAGCGGCAGCTGGTACAGAGTATCCTTGTAGGTAGCCGCCTGAAGGGTCATGGGCAGGAAGTTATCCAGCACCCCTTCCTCCAGCAGCGGCTCCACCGGAGCCAGAATCCCCATTTCGGCAAAAACGCCGATCTTGTCGTGGGCAAACAGAAAAAGATCCGGAGCGGCGGAGGGGTCATTGCCCACCAGCTTCAGAGAATCGGTCAAGCTGGTTTTCTTTTCAAATTGGACATCCAGATTCGGCACGGCTTGCGCCAGATAATCGGAAAGGGCGGTGATCACCGCGTCTTCCTTGTCATGCCAGATGACCAGCCTGTTTGTATCCGCGCTGTCCGTTTTGCCGCCGCAGGCGGTCAGGCTCAGCAGCATCGCAAAGCATAAAATCAGAATGAAAAACCGTTTCATAAAAGCCTCCTTGATAGACCGTCAGCGGGTACACGGCTGACGTGTACCCGCCGGGGATACGATTGAGTGTTTTAGCTCTTTTTCTTCTTTGCCACGATTGCCGCGCCGCCGCCAAGAAGGACGACTGCGGCGACAACGCCGACGATCACGCCGGTATTGCTGCTCTTGGCAGCTTCCTGAGGCGCTTCCGTGGAAGCGGGGACGGTCGTCTCCGCCGCAGGCTCGGTGGCTGCGGCATCCTGTGCAGGCGCCTCGTAGAAGACCTGGGCATTTTCGGCATCCGTCACCACAACCCAGACCTCCTTGCCGGCCTCGACGGACAAATCCGTGGTCTGGACAGCGCCCTCGTTGGCGTTGATAATTACGGAGTTAATCCAGCCGGGAACCTGAATGTTATACCAGTCGCCGTCCTTGCTCAGTGCTTCACCGGGCCAGGAGGCAAAGGCGTTGGTGCCGTCCGGTGCTGACCATGCCCAGCAGCTGGGGTCAGCCCAGTCCTCAGGAACCTGCGCATGTACGGTCACATCGTCCACGGCCTTGTCGGGGTCTTCGTAGCTCAGCTCGTAGGTCAGATCTTCATAGACGGTGATCCACAGTTCCTTGCCCTCAATGCTGACATCCTCGGTCTGGACGGTTCCTTCGTTGCCGTTGATGATCAGGGAGTTGACCCAGACGGGAGCTTTGCAGGTGAACCAGCCGTTGTCTCCCTCCTGCATAGCCTTGCCCGGCCAGCTTTCAAAGGCATTGGTGCCGTCCGGCGCCGACCACGCCCACAGATTCACGGTTTTCCATGACAGGGGAACGTAGGCGTGAACGACAAACTTTTCCACATAGGCGGGAATTTCGCCCCGCAGCTGCGCCTCGTAAGCGACGGAGGCAGTCAGATCTTCCGCGACCGTGATCCACACTTCCTTACCGGCCTCTACCACGATGCCTTCGGTCTGGACAGCCGCATCGGTGCCCTGATTGGCGTTCACAATGACGTTCTGGACAAAACCGGGAACATGGGTGTAATACCAGCCCTCGGCCAGGGCGTCCATTTCCTCGCCGGGCCATGCCGCGAAGGCATTGGTACCATCATCCGCCCAAGCCCAAAGATTGGGCGTGCCCCAGCCCTCCGGAACCTGAACGACTACGGGGATCATGGTTTCATCCGCACTCTCGTCCGCGAAAGCCGTCACAGCCAGCATTCCGAGAAGCATCATAACGGACAGCAAAACAGCAAATATCTTTTTCATGGTTTACCCTCCTGTTTTTTGTTGGTAAGCCCAATATAGCACCTGTTCTTTCCACCGTCAACGTTGGATTGCGAAAGTAATTTCGCAACCTGATATTGTTAATTTGCTGCAAATTATTTCGTAAAATTTGTGTAATACACACGAAATCAATGCCGATTATTAGAAGACTGAATGAATGATTGCCGCCATATTTCCTCGTGAAAAAGAAAGTACTTTCTCAAATTGTTTACAACAATCCGACGTATTCGCGCCCACGTTCTGCTGTTATCTGCGCTCGCACGGCAGCATCTATTCATTCCGGGGCAGCGAAGGAAGAATTCGGCTATCAGCGGGGGGACCTGATGGGTATGCCTGAACTGTGCATTACCATCGGCATGAAGCAGATTCTGGCATCCCGGAAAATTTACATTGCCCTGAACAGGCCCTGGCAGCATGGGCCGCTGAAGCATGTGCTTCTTGATCCGGAACAGCCTCAGTGGCCGGCGACTCTGCCCCGCCGGGTGAAAGATCTGCAATATTGTATGACCAGCGACATCGCTAAAGGAATCGTGACTGGCTAATCCGGAGAGGGGCAGACACTGGCGGATTCTGATGACGTGGCGGCAGGGAGCCGCGCATTCGGCGGGCGGATAAACCCGGCGGGGGATTTCCCGGCACGGTTTGTCCCGCCCGCCAATGCTTTGCGCTGTTCACACGGGGCACGATTGTTATTTTTCATAAATTTACATACAAAACATTGGGGAAAATCCCTATTGACACCGGTAAATTGAATATCTATACTGAAGAATAGATTGTAACCGGTTCCAATGGAGAGAAATATGAAGCCAACCATTCGTGACGTAGCCAAATATGCGGGCGTTTCTGTGGCGACAGTGTCCCGCTATCTGAACAACAGCCCGCTGATCGCACCCCAATCCGTGGAAAGGGTCCGGCAGGCCATTGAGGCGCTGAACTATCAGCCAAGCATGATGGCCCGGGGCCTTCTCCATGGCAACAGCTATACCGTGGCGCTGGTGGTGGACGACAGCAATGTGGAGACCTACGGCAACGACTATTTTCTGCGGATCCAGTATGGCCTGGAGCATGCGCTGGCACGGGAAGGCTACTATCTCATGATCTGCCACATCGGCAGCAAAAATGTTTCCACCCTGGAATCCATTGTGAATGAAAACCGGATCGACGGCGTGGTTCTGCTCAGCGAACTGGCCAATGCCCAGGTTCTGGAGGTGCTTTGGAAAAGCAAGATTCCCTTCGTCATCGGCGGCCGCTCATCTGTGGAGCAGGCGGCGTGGGTGGACATTGACAACATTGAGGCGGGGCGGTGCGCGACGGCATGGCTTCTGGAAACCGGCGCGTCGGAGATCGGATTTTTGACAAACAGCTTTGAAAAGGTGTTTGCGGCGGAACGGTATGCCGGTTACAAGAGCTGCCTGGAGGCGGCAGGACTTTCCGAGCCTGCGTGCGGTGCGGCGAAAGGACTGCTGACACCGGCGGATATTGCCGCCTATGTGGAAGCCCATCGGGATCGTCTGTGCCGGGCTTATGTGGCCTCGGACAGCGCCATTGCCTTCCATTTTATGCGCGAACTCACCAAGCGTGGGGTTCGTATCCCGGACGATGTGCAGGTGGTTGCCTTTGACGACAGCGTACTCGCCAGTGTATCGGAGCCTGCAATGACGGTGGTGAAAATTGATGTGGTCAGTCTGGGCATGGCTGCAGCCAGAATGCTCATTCAGCAGCTGCGGGCAGGTGAGCAGCGTCCGGAACATCTGCTTCTGCCTGTCAGCATTATTGAGAGGGGGTCAACAAAAATGCGTGAATAAATAAAACGCGTTTTTTTACTCAAAAATGTAACCAGTTACAATCGAGAGATTGGAGGGGATTTCCTTTAAAACAGAATCTTTTCATGGTGATAGCAAACACAGCAGCGGACATTTATCCCACACTTTAAAATTGAACGGAGGAAACCATATGAAGAAGAAAATTTTAGCGTTCATTCTTGCGGCAGCCATGCTGCTCTCCCTGTCGGCCTGTGCAAAGGACACCCCGCAGAATCCGGGTACGGAGGCAAATGCCGCCCCTGCGCAGACGGAGAATAACCCGTCCGCAGAGACGCCGGATACTCAGGAACCGGTTGAAATCACCTTCTGGCATTCTTACAGTGAAGGTGAGGAAAAAATATTTACGGAGAGCGTTCTGACTGCGTTTGAACAGCAGTACCCGAATATCAAGGTAAACGCCATCCGGATGCCCTATGAGGGGCTGGACGAGCAGCTGATCACCGCCGTTACAGGTGACGCTGCCCCGGATGTGATCCGTCTGGATCTGACATGGGTTCCCCAGATGGCAAAGCTGGGCGCTCTGGAATGTCTCAACGATTATGCAGGGTTTGACGACATATCCGCCGGCATTATGCCCGGCTCCATGAGCACCACACTTTATAAGGGGCAGAATTACGGCCTTCCCCTCAATGCCAACACCACCGTTGCCGTATATAACAATGCAGTGCTTCAGGAGTATGGCTTTGACGCACCGCCTGAGACGCTGGATGCGCTGATGGGCGCTCTGGACAAAACCAACCCCGCCGAGGAAAAATGGCTGTTTGCCGTGTCCGGCTCCTATAACTGGGCGATGCTCCCGTTTATCTGGACCCTGGGCGGTTCCGTCACCGACGGGGATTATACGACGGCTTCCGGCTACCTGAACGGAGCGGACACGGTGAAGGCGCTGGATACCATCGTGGGATGGTACAAGGACGGCGTCATTGGCCCCGCCATTATGGGAGAGCAGCCCGATGGATGGGGCGGCATTGAAGCCGGAAACTATACGATGATCGTGGAAGGCCCCTGGTTCTTCAGCTCTGAGGACAAGCTCGACACCTATACGCCGGCGCTGATGCCCTCTGTAGACGGCCGGAGCATCTCCATTGTAGGCGGCGAGGACATCGTCATGACCTCGACCAGCAGCAAAAAGGACGCGGCCTGGACCTTCATGAAGTTTATGCTGGAGGATGCACAGCAGGTTGCCATGGCGGGCGCCGGCATGATCCCGGTTACTTCCTCCGCCATGGAAAAGGTGGATACCAGCGGTTCGCCATATGTAGAGGTGTATATGGAACAGCTGAAGACAGCGCAGGCGCGGATCCCGTGCTCCAGCTGGCCGACCATCGAGACGATCCTCAACACTGCCTTTGAGAGCGTGCTCCGGGGGCAGGCGTCCTCTCAGGAGGCGCTGGATGACGCGGCAGCGCAGATCGACGCGCTGCTGGCACAGGAATGATCTCCGGTTCCGCGAGGGGGTTACACCCCCTCGCGGAAGAAATCAGGCGAATCGAGGTGCAGCGATGCAGACGGGAAAAAGAAAATTGCAAGCCGGCCTGCAGCAGTGGATGCAGGCATTGCCGTTTCTGCTGGCCGGTTTTGTGCTGATGGCGCTTTTTGTGCTTTATCCGCTGGTTCGGAATATCTGGATCAGCTTTACAGACTTCAATGTCATCCAGAACCGACCCAATGCATGGGTCGGCCTCCGGAACTATCTCAGCCTGCTGTCAGACCAGGACTACCGGATCGCGTTCCGGAACACCATTCTGTATGCCCTGGTGACGGTACCCGGACAAATGGCCTGCGGACTGGTGCTGGCATGTCTGGTCAATTCCGTCCGGCGGGGACAGACGGCGTTCAAGGTGATCTGTTACCTGCCGGTCATCACCTCCTGGGTTGTGGTATCCATGGTGTTCAAATATCTGTTTATGTCCGGCAAGGGCGGCATGGTCAACTACATTCTGATGCAGCTGCACCTCGTTGAAAGCCCGGTCTCCTGGCTTCAGCATACCTGGACTGCCAACCTGGTGTTGTGGTTGTTTGGTATCTGGAAGGGGACAGGCTGGGTCATGGTGATTTACATGGCCGCTTTGCAGGGAATTCCCCAGGAGATCTATGAGGCGGCTGAGCTGGACGGTGCCAATGGCATCCGCCGTTTCTTTGCCATTACGCTGCCCATGGTGCGCAATACCACAAATTATCTGCTGACCGTTCTGACAATCGGCGCATTCGGCGCATATATCCATGTCATGATGATTACGGACGGTGCGCCGCTGGGCACGACCAATGAACTGATGAATTATATGTACAGCACTGCATTCTCGACCTTCGATTTTGGCTCCGCCGCAGCACAGGCCGTGCTGATGGGCGTTATTGTGCTGCTTCTGACGCTGCTGCAGCGAAGAGTCTCCCGGGATCAGACCGCGTAAAGGAGAGACGGTATGAGACGTATTATGACTTTAGTCCCCAAATATATGGCGCTGGTATGCTTTGCGCTGGCGGCACTGATCCCGTTTCAGTATATGCTGGCAACGGCCATGACGCCGTCCAGCTACTCCATGCCGTATCCGCCGATTCTGTTCCCGGAAACGATGTATGGGGGAAATTTTGCGGAAGCGTGGAATGCCAATCATTTCAGTCAGTACTTTCTGAACAGTCTTATCATTGCGGCAGTGGCCACGGTGGTAATCATGCTGGTGTCCTCTGCCGGGGCATATGCCTTTGCGCGGATGAAATTTCCCGGCAGGGATGTCCTGTTCTATCTGTACCTGTTTTCCATGATGGTGCCGACGGTAACAAACCTGATCCCGCAGTTCCTGCTGATGAAGGATATGAAGCTGGTGGACAGTTATCTGGGGCTGCTTCTCATCTACATCGGAATCGGTGTCCCCCAGAATACATTCTTTTTACGGAACTTTTTCCTGGGGCTGCCCAAAGAGCTGGAGGAGGCTGTGATCATCGACGGCGGAAACCGCTGGCAGATCTACTGGAAAATGGTTCTGCCGCTGTCCAAGCCGGCGCTTGGCACCTTTGCCATTCTGGCCTATTCCAATGTCTGGGACGAATTTCTGATCGCCCTGACCATGATCAAGACACCGGAAAAGCGGACGCTGCCCATTGCGCTGCGCCTGTTCCAGGGGCAGAATCTCAACAACTGGGGGCTGATTTTCGCGGCGTCGCTAATTGCCGTAGTCCCGATTTTGCTGATCTATATTGTCATGCAGAAAAAACTGATCCATGGCGGCGCCATGGATGGAATGCTGAAAGGGTGAATTATGCAGATTTTACGTTACGAAATCGAGCATCACGCCGCCTATCCGTGGCAGCTTGTGCAGGGCAGGATCTGCCATCTCCGCCTGCGCACCGGGGAAGCGCTGCAATCGGCTGCGGTTCTGTACGGCGACCCCTTCTGGTTTTCCGGTGCGGAGAAACAGCCTGTACTGGCGCGAAGCGAGATGCAGCCTGCTCTGCGCTGCTCTGGGGAACAGTATTATTCTGTTTCGGTTCCCATGCGGACCCACAAGCTGCGCTATCATTTTGTGCTGACGCTGGAAGATGGGAGCACGGTGTATCTCTCGGAGCTGGGCGTCACGCCGCCGCTGCCGGAATCCGTGCTGCGGCCGTTCAATGTTCCCTATGTGTATGCCGGAGATCACCCTGCCCCTCCGGACTGGGCGGAGGGCTTCCTCTGGTATCAGATCTTTCCGGATCGTTTTTGTGACGGGAAGGAAAACCGAGGAGGCGGAGATTTTATTCCGACGCGGGAAAATTTCTTCGGCGGGACCTTGCAGGGAATCACCGGGAAAATCCCTTATCTCCGGGAACTTGGCGTACAGGGAATTTATCTCAATCCCATTTTCCGGAGCGATTCCAACCACAGATATGACACCGTTTCCTATACCGAGCTTGACCCGCGTCTCGGCGGAAAAACAGACTTCCGCATCCTGGTCGAAACACTTCATCAGGCGGGAATGCGGATCATGCTGGACGGCGTGTTCAACCACTGCGGCTGGCGCCACCCTTTGTGGCAGGATGTGCGCCTTCGTGGAAAGGCATCCCGGTATTACAACTGGTTTTGCGTCTATGACGCCGGAGAGCTGTCCCGGCTGCCGCTGGAACAGCTTTCGGACCGGCGCATGAAAGAGACCCCGCCCTATGAGTGCTTCGCCTTTGCGGCCAATATGCCGAAGTGGAACACCGAGAACCCTGAGGTGATCAGGTATCTGGTTTCCATCGCGGAGCAGTGGACGAGGGAATACGGCATTGACGCCTGGCGGCTGGATGTCCCGGATGAGGTCAGTCTGCGGTTCCTCCATGCATTCCGTACCCGGATGCGCAGCTGCAATGCGGCGGTATATGTGATTGGGGAGATCTGGCAGGACGCCGGGTGGTGGCTGGAGCAGTCGGTCTTCGACGGCGTCATGGATTATCCGCTCTACCATGCCATCCGCGATTTTGCGATGACCCATACAGACCCGCTGGAAACCTTCGCCCACCGGATCCGGCGCTGGTATGCCGCGGCGCCGGAGGCGGTTCATCCGTACCAGTGGGCTTTCTGCTCCAACCATGATGTACCCCGGACGCTTTCCCTCTGCGGCGGGAACAAATCGGATTTCCGGCTTGCCTATGTGCTGGCGGCGCTGCTGGGCGGCAATCTGAGCGTGTACTATGGGGATGAAATTGCGATGGACGGCGGCCAGGATCCGGATAACCGGCGCCCTATGCGCTGGACGGATCCGGAAGAGGAAATCCGGGGCTTTTTTCACAGCCTGCTGTGGCTGAAACGGGATGTACTGCGGCACTGCCGCCTGACGGCGATGGAGCTGACAGACGCCCTGTATCTTCACTTTGACGGGCCTGGTTACGGAATTCTGGCAGTTGTAACGGAGCGGGGACAGGCTGTCACGCCCCAATCGGACGCTTCCGACAGCCTGCTGCTGGAATCGCCGGAAGGGCACGCGGCGGAGGGAACGGTGCAGGGCTTTGCCGTGTTCCGGCGGGAGGTAACGCATGATGGAAACACATAACTGCTGGTGGAAGGAACGGGTGTTCTATGAGATCTACCCGCGCAGTTTTCAGGATTCCAATGGGGATGGAATCGGAGATCTGCGTGGTATTATCTCCCGCCTGGACTATCTCCAGTGGCTTGGGGTAGGTGCCGTGTGGCTCTGTCCCATCTATGACTCGCCCAATGCCGACATGGGCTATGATATCCGGAACTATGAGTCAGTCATGGCGGAATTCGGAACGATGGAGGATTTCGACGAGCTGGTGACGCAGCTGCACCGCCGCGATATAAAGCTTGTCATGGATCTGGTCGTGAATCACACCTCAGACGAGCATCCGTGGTTTCTGGAGGCCAGAACGGCGAAGGACAGCCCATACCGGGATTATTATATCTGGCGTGACGGAAAGGACGGACGGGAGCCGAACAACTGGGCATCGTTTTTTACTCCCTCAGCCTGGAGCTATGACGAGGCCACAGCACAGTGGTATCTGCATCTGTTCTCCGAGAAGCAGCCGGATCTGAACTGGGAAAATCCCGAACTTCGGCAGGAAATTTACGGGATGATGAACCGCTGGCTGGATCGCGGTGTAGACGGGTTCCGGATGGATGTGATAAGCCTTCTGGCAAAGGATCCGCAGCTGCCGGATGGAACGGGAAGCGGCTATATGTTTTCCCCGGAGTATTTTGCGTTCCAGCCCAGGCTGCACGACTATCTGCGGGAAATGCGAAGGGAGTGCTTTGACGGTAGGGACTGTATGTGTGTCGGGGAAACCAGCTTCGTCACCACGCAGAACGCCGGTTCTGTAGTAGACGACGGGCGGGAGCTGGATATGCTGTTCCAGTTTGACGTCATGGACATGGACAGCGGCGAGACCAAGTGGGATGCACGGCCCTTTGACCTGATGCGGTTCAAGCAGATCATCTCCGCATGGCAGGCGGCCATTGGGTGGAACACACTGTTCTGGGGCAATCACGATCAGCCGCGCCTGGTCTCCCGGTTTGGCTGTACGCGGACAGAGACGCTGCGAAGGCGGAGCGCCACATGTCTTGCCACTGCCATGTATCTCCTGAGAGGAACCCCATTTTTGTATCAGGGTGAGGAGATCGGCATGACCAACTGTCCTTTCTCTGATATCGGCGAACTGCGGGACGTGGAGAGCCTGAACCTGCTGCACCAGGCCGAAGAAAGCGGCAGGATGGACTGGGCATGGCGGGGTGTCCGGAGCAAAGGCCGGGATAATGCCCGTACCCCTATGCAGTGGGATGCGTCACCCAATGGAGGCTTCACGGGTGGGGCGCCGTGGATCATGGTCAATCCCAATGTACAGGAAATCAATGTGGCTGCGGCTCTCCGCGACCCGGATTCGGTGCTGCATTATTACCGGGCGCTGCTTGCTCTGCGCAGAGAGCGGGATGTTCTGCGGTATGGTGATTTTTCGCTGCTGCTTCACGAGCACCCGCAGGTATTTGCCTATGCGCGGACTTTTGAGGGGCAGCAAATACGGATTTATTGCAATTTTACAGACCGGGATGCCCCGCTGCCGGAAGCCTTGTGTAAAGAGAAGGTGCTTCTGACCAACGTGAACTATGAGAAAACCGATGTTTTGCTTCCTTACGAAGCTGCGGTCGTTATGGCATAGAGCGGGAATACCCGTTAAAAACGGATTTATTCGTGGAGCTTGTCTCCAGGATATTTCCGCTGCCGCAGCTGCAAATCATGGGTGCAGTTCAATTGATTGGGTCTGTCGCAGATGCTTGCGGGGTTGATTTTCTCCAGATCAGATATTGGGGATTTGTCCCTCTTGATTTCCCATAAACCTTGCTGTATAATAGGAATTACAGAATTCCACTTGGAGGCAGCGGTTATGTTGATTTCCACAAAGGGGCGGTACGCACTGCGCGTGATGATCGACCTTGCTGAGCATCGGTCAGGGGAGTTTATTTCCCTGAAGGAGATTGCCCAGCGGCAGGAGATTTCCGAAAAATACTTAGAGAGCATTATCCGGACGCTGGTAAAGGCAAAGGTCGTGGAAAGCCTGCGGGGCAAGGGCGGCGGATACCGGCTGACGAAGAACCCCGAGCAGTACACGGTGGGCAGCATCCTGCGGCTGACGGAGGAGTCCCTCGCCCCGGTGGCCTGTCTGGAGGGAACCGCTGAAGCCTGCCCCCGGTCGCAGCAATGCCGCACGCTGGCGTTGTGGCAGGGGCTGGATAAGGTGATCCATGACTATCTGGAAAGCGTGACCATCGCCGATCTGATCGAGCAGTGTCCCGTTGGAGACGATTACGTGATATGAGAGCAAATTGCCCGCTCCGCATTTGATGGGTCGAGGTACAGCCACTTGGCTCCCCTTCTCCGTCTTCGCTTCGCTCAGACACCCCTCCCATAGGGAGAGGCAAGGGGTGCAGTTCCATTATCCCGCTGTGTTTGTTAACTGTCTAATGCGGCCCGCCCATTCCGTGGGGCGGGCTTTCACCTGATGATCGATAAGCCTATATTCCCTACCAGAAAAATAGGAAAATATTTTTTCAAAACCTATTGACAAGATAGGAAAGTGGGTGTATTATCTAGCCATCGAATCTAAGCAGATGAACGAAAGGAGCGGAATGCAATGTTTGAAATCAATTCTTATGCAGCACAGTCTTGTTGTCGAATGCGTATCTCCCGGGCATATCCGTATGGCGGGGTGCATTCGTATACATTTTGCTGCACCTGAAACGTGATTTTTCCGAAGGGATATCATAACGCCATTTGCCCGGGAGCTGATTGAAGCCCCGGCATTTTTTGTGCTTGGATTCCCTGAATTTAATCAAAAAGAGAGGAATTTTCCATGAAATACTTTATTAAGAAAATAGGAGCCGTTTTCCTGAGCCTGACCGTCGCCGCCTCCCTGCTTGCCGGCTGCGGCGCAAAGGCGACCGAACCTGACGCATCCGCAGACAAGGGTACCTTCCGTACGTTGGAGGAGATTAAGTCCAGCGGCACCATCAACATTGGCGTATTCTCCGACAAGAGCCCCTTCGGCTACGTGGACGAGAACGGCGAGTATCAGGGCTATGACGTGTACTTCGCCAACCGCATCGGCGAAGACCTGGGCGTGAAGATCAACTACGTCTCCACCGAGGCTGCCAACCGCATTGAGTATTTGCAGACCGGCAAGGTGGACATCATCCTCGCCAACTTCACCGTCACCCCCGAGCGGGCGCAGGAAGTGGACTTCGCCCTTCCTTATATGAACGTGGCGCTGGGCGTCGTTTCCCCCGAGGACGCGGTGATCACGTCCCTGGACGAGATCGGCGCTGACGACCAGGTCATCGTGATCTCCGGCACCACCGCCGAGACCTATCTGGAAAAGAACAACCCCGAGATCAAGCTGCAGAAGTACGACGCCTACGCCGAAGCAAAGACCGCCTTTGAAAACGGCAACGGCGTAGCCTGGGCCAACGACAACACCGAAGTCATCGCTTTCTCCATTGAAAATCCCGGCTATGTGGTAGGCATCCCCTCTCTGGGCAGCGCGGACACCATCGCCCCCGCCGTCACCAAGGGCAACACCACCCTGCTGGACTGGCTGAACGACGAGATCAAGGCGCTGGGCAATGAGAATTTCTTCCACGCCGACTACGAGGCGACCCTGCTGGACACCTACGGTAAGGACTACGAGGACACCCTGGTAGTAGAGGGCGGCGCAGCCGCCGGTGCCGAGGCCGCGGAAACCGTAACGGAAAAAGGCACCATCACCGTGGCCGCCTCTCCCACGCCCCACGCGGAGGTCCTCGCCGAAGCCGCAAAGCTTCTTGCCAAAGAGGGCTGGACGCTGGAGGTCACCGAGTTTGAGGACTATGTGCAGCCCAATCTGGTGGTAGACAGCGGCGAAATCGACGCCAACTACTTCCAGCACACCCCCTATCTGGACGACTTCAATGAAAAGAAGGGCACCGATCTGGTCGCCGTGGCCGCCATCCACTATGAACCCTTCGGCATTTATCCGGGTACCAAGACCGCGCTGAGCGATCTGGCAGACGGCGACGTGATTGCAGTCCCCAACGACACCACCAACGAAGCCCGCGCCCTACTCCTGCTGCAGGACAACGGCGTTATCAAGCTGGCAGACGGCGCGGGTCTTGCCGCCACCGTCAAGGACATTGTGGAGAATCCCCACAATGTGAAGATTCAGGAGCTGGAAGCCGCCCAGGTTTCCCGTGTCAAGGACGAGGTGGCCTTCGTGGTGCTGAACGGCAACTACGCCCTGCAGGCGGGATTCTCCGTCGCCCATGACGCGGTCGCCTACGAGACCAGCGCATCCGCCGCCGCCAAGACCTATGCAAACGTCCTGGTGGTGAAGGCAGGCAACGAGAATAACGAGGGCATTCAGGCTCTGGTCAAGGTTCTCAAGTCCGACGAGATCAAGCAGTTTATCAACGACGCCTATGACGGTGCGGTGATTCCCTTCGAGGACTGACAAATAAGCGGGCAGCCGCGAAATGCGGCTGCCCTACTCTGCTATCTAGAACAGGGAGCTGAAGAACATGACACAAACCTACTTGGAAGTCCATAACCTGTGTAAGACCTTCACCGCGAAAAACGGCAGCGTGGAGGCTTTGAAGGGTGTGTCCCTCTCCATCGGCAAGGGGGAAATTTTCGGCGTGATCGGCCTGTCCGGCGCGGGCAAGAGTACGCTGGTGCGATGTATGAATCTGCTGGAACGCCCCGACAGCGGGGACGTTCTGCTGAACGGAGAAAGTCTGCTGAAGCTGAGCAAAGAGCAGCTTCGTCTGCGCCGGCAGAAGATCGGCATGATCTTCCAGCATTTTAATCTGCTGGAGCAGCAGACGGTACTGGAAAACGTCTGCTTCCCGCTGGAAATTCGGGGCATCCCCAGAAAAGAGCGGCGGGAAAAGGCTCTGGAGCTGCTGGACAAAGTGGGGCTGGCGGACAAGGCAAACGCCTACCCCGCCCAGCTTTCCGGCGGGCAGAAGCAGCGGGTGGCCATTGCCCGGGTGCTTGCCAACGAGCCGGAGGTCATATTATGTGACGAGGCCACCAGCGCCCTTGACCCGGAGACAACGCAAACCATTCTGAAGCTGCTGAAAAGCATCCGGGATACCCTTGGCATCACCATCGTGGTCATCACCCACGAGATGCGGGTGATTCAGCAGGTGTGCACCCGGGTGGCGGTGCTGGACGGCGGACTGGTGCAGGAGGAAGGCCGCGTTGCCGACATCTTTGCCCATCCCGCGTCCCGGGCGGCCAAGCGGCTGCTGCTGATCGAAGACGAGGAGGAAGAAAGCTATGCTGGATAAAGCGATGATCGAAATGATGGCGCAGGGCATCTGGGATACCTGCTACATGACCCTTGTCTCCACCTTTTTCGGCTATGTGATCGGTCTGCCGCTGGGCATTGCCCTGACGCTGACGGACGAAAACGGCATTACCCCGAACCGGGCGGTATACCGGATTCTGGATATCATCATCAACGTCACCCGGAGCGTTCCCTTCCTGATCCTTCTGATCGCGGTCATGCCCCTGACCAAGCTGCTTGTGGGCAAGAGCTACGGCTCCACCGCCACCATTGTTCCCCTGACGCTGGCCGCGGCGCCCCTTGTGGGCAGAATGGTGGAATCTTCCTTGAAGGAAGTTCCCGCCGGGGTCATTGAAGCGGCGCTGAGCATGGGCGCGAAAACCGGCACCATTGTCCGGAAGGTGCTCATCGGCGAAGCCAGAACCTCCCTGCTGGTGGGCGGCACCATCGTTCTCGGCACGGTGCTGGGCTACTCCGCCATGGCGGGCGTCATTGGCGGCGGCGGACTGGGCGACATTGCCATCCGCTACGGCTACTACCGCTACGACACCGGGGTCATGCTGGTGACGCTGGTGTTCATTGTCGCCATTGTGCAGCTGCTGCAGGGCATGGGCAACCTGGCGGCGCGGAAGATCGATCACAGGAAGTAACAGGAAAGAAGTTCCGTATCAGGCGGAAACCGGAGGGTGCTTATGGATTTTGAGGTCATGAAAGCCTATCTGCCAAGGTTCTGGGACGCGCTGCTGCTGACGCTTCGCATCGGCTGGCAGGGCGTGGCGCTGGCACTGGCGCTGGGCGTTGCCTGCGCGGTGGCGGTACATTGGAAAATTCCCGTGCTGCGGCAGATTGTCGGCGGATATATTGAGCTGTTCCGCAATACGCCTTTGCTGGTGCAGCTGTTTTTCCTGTACTTCGCGCTGCCCAAAATCGGCGTCCGCATTTCGGCGGAGACCTGCGGCAAGCTGGGACTGGGGCTGCTGGGCGGCGCGTATATGGCAGAGACCTTCCGCAGCGGGCTGGAAAACATTCCCATTATCCAGACGGAAAGCGCCCAGAGCTTAGGTCTGCGCCCGGCGCAGGTGTTCGGCTACATCATTCTCCCGCAGGCGGTGACATCCAGCGTCCCCGGATTGCTGGCGAATCTGATTTTCCTGCTCAAGGAGACCAGCGTGTTTTCAACCATCAGCCTGATGGATCTGATGTTCACCGCGAAAGATTTGATCGGCATGTACGCCAAAACCATCGAATGCCTGACCCTGCTCGTGGCTTTCTACCTGATCATGCTCCTTCCCGTGTCCATTCTGGGAAGCTGGCTGGAAAGGAGGCTGCGCTATGCAGAGTTTGGGAATTGACGTTCTGTTCAAAGGCACGAATTTCCTGCGGCTGCTGGGCGGATTGTGGGTAGCGCTGCGTATCAGCCTGATCTCCGTTGCCATCAGCATCGTACTGGGCATCGCAATGGGAATGCTCATGACCTCCAAAAGCCGGGTTCTGAAAGCCATTTTCCGGGTTTACCTGGAAATCGTCCGCATTATGCCCCAGATGGTGCTGCTGTTTGTGGTGTATTTCGGCACGACCCGGGTCTTCGGCTGGAATCTGGAAGTGGAAGCGGCGGCCATCATCGTGTTCAGCTTCTGGGGTACGGCGGAAATGGGCGATCTGGTGCGGGGCGCGCTGCAAAGCATCCCCGTCATTCAGTGGGAGAGCGCTCAGGCGCTGGGCATGAAGCCCATTCAGGTGTACACGCTGGTGATTCTGCCCCAGACCGTCCGGCGGCTGATCCCGCTGTCCATCAACCTCATCACCCGGATGGTGAAAACCACCAGCCTCGTCATGATGATCGGCATTGTGGAGGTTTTGAAGGTTGCCCAACAGATCATTGAGGCCAACCGGCGCACCTCCCCCAACGCCGCCTTCGGGGTCTTCGCGGTGGTATTCTTGCTGTATTTCCTGATTTGCTGGCCCATCAGCCGTCTGGCGGGGTACTTGGAGAAAAGGTGGTCATAACTGTGGAAAATGTGCTGTTAAGCGTGCGGCATCTGAAGAAAGCCTTCGGGGACCACATGATTTTTGAAGATTTTGATCTGGACGTCCGCAAGGGCGAGGTGGTCGTGGTCATCGGCCCCTCCGGCTGTGGAAAAAGCACCCTGCTTCGCTGCCTGAACGGTCTGGAGCCGATTCAGGGCGGCGAAATCCTGCTGGACGGGGAGCCGGTTCTCCGGGAAAGCAAATCCATCACCCGGATGCGGCAGAAGATCGGCATGGTCTTCCAGAGCTATGAGCTGTTCCCCCACAAGACCATTCTGGAAAACATCCTGCTCGCGCCCATGAAGGTGCAGAAGCGCCCCCGCAGCGATGTGGAAAAAGAAGCGCTGGAGCTGCTGGAACGGGTGGGGCTTGCCGACCGGAAGGACGACTATCCCCGGCAGCTGTCCGGCGGACAGAAGCAGCGGGTGGCCATCGTCCGTGCGATGTGTATGCACCCGGAAATTCTGCTGCTGGACGAGATCACCGCTGCTCTTGACCCGGAAATGGTGCGGGAAGTGCTGGATGTGGTTCTGTCTCTGGCAAAGGCGGGCAGCACCATGGTCATTGTCACCCATGAGATGAACTTCGCCCGCGCCATTGCCGACCGTATCCTGTTCATCGAAAACGGTGCGGTGGTGGAGCAGTCCGACGACCCGAAAGCCTTTTTTGCCAGCCCGGAAACCGATCGGGCAAAGGCGTTCCTCAAATCCTTCGATTACGAATAACGGAGAATCAGGATGTTGAATCCATTTTCCAGAACCGAGCTGCTGGGCAGGGACGCCATGGAGCGGCTCGCATCGTCCCGGGTCGCGGATATCTACAAGACCCGGGTTGATCCTCCGGCGCGGGTCATGCGCCGGGAGCTGAAAAAGCGGGACATCCGGAAATGAAAGGCCGTCTATTCCGAGGGGCAGCCTCTTCGCCCTATTGAGGACATGGCCATCAGCTGTCGGGCGCACTGTATCTGTCCTCCCGGCACCAAACGCCACTGCACCGACCGCCGGGATATTCCAGGCAACACAGCCTTTGTCCCCTCCGTAGCCGGCCTGATTCTGGCTGGTGAGGTAGTGAAAGATCTGGCTGGAATAAGGTGAATTCCGCCGCAATGGACGGGGCGTATCAGACAGTTGGCAGGCACAGTGGGATAATGAACTGCACCTCTTGCCTCTCCCTATGGGAGAGGCGGCCGAGCGAAGCGAGGCCGAAGAGGGGAAACAAGGGTGGAAAGCCCTCTCAGTCACCTTCGGTGACAGCTCTCCCAGCGGGAGAGCCAAGGGGTGTACGTATTTTGGATTGAGAAATGGAGTGTATCGGTACCGATACGCTCCATTCACTGTTTTACGACTATCCATCAAAGAACGCCGCCGCACGATTCCCCTTACTGGAACGTGCGGCGGCGTTGTACGATTTGGGATGGACGCTTTTACTCACACTCTTGCCTGCGCCAGACAGATGCTTTTCAGCTCCCTTACAGCCGCGGCGGCGGGGTGCTGGGTGGATTCCACCATGCAGACCTTTCGCAGCGGGATGTTTTCCGTCAGGTCGATCCGGAATATGGAATGCCCCCAGTCCTCCTCCGACGGGAAGGACGCCGGAACAAAGCCGATCCCCAGATTTGCTTTCACCATGGGGAGAATCTGATCTGCCGTGGCCGCTTCGATGTCCGGCTCAAAGGGGACGTGATTCTCCGCAAAAAACTGCCGGTAGAGCCGGTAGGCGCTGCCATCCGCCCCCAAAGAGATCATGGGATACTCCGCCAGCGCTTCCAGCGTGACCGGGGAACCCGTCAGACTGTGGTAAGCGCTGCCGCATACGGCAATCTCCTGCACATCGGTCAGAGGGGTGCTTCGCAGCTTATCCGTCATGTCAATGGGCGACGTGACGAAGGCAAGGTCTGCAAGGCCGTTTTTCAGCTCGTCGATGGCGGCCGGGGTAGAGCCGTTGAACAGCCTGATGTGGACGCCGGGGTAGCGCCCCCGAAATTGGGACAGTACCGGAAGCAGGAAGACATGCAGTGCGATTTCCGTTGCCGCGATCCGCAATATTCCGCCGTCCAGCCCGCCGCCCCGGAGCAGCGCTTCCTCCCCCGCCTGAAGCTGCTCAAAGGCCGCGCTGACGTGGCGGTACAGGGTTTCTCCTTCGGCGGTCAGCTCCACATGGCGGTTGTTCCGAAGAAACAATGTGCAGCCCAGCTCCCGCTCCAGATTCTTGATGATCCGGGTGATGTTGGGCTGGCTGTTTCCCAGCGCGTTCGCTGCCTGCGTAAAGCTTCGGGTTTTGGCGGTATAGTAAAAAACGCGATAGGCTTCGTAGCTGATATTCATAGATTTCTCCATATCAATTTGATATTACGCCATAAGAAATATATATTTTACATATCGTTCCATTTGGATTATAATGTGCCTTTGGTTAGAAGTCAATCAGAAATTGGAGGTTTATCGTGGAATTGCGGATGATGCTGAGCATGTGTACCGCTCATGGCAATGCCATCTGACTCCACGGGAAGGAAGGTCATCATGAATAAGGATCTAACGGTTGGGAATCCGTCAACGGTTCTCTGGAAATTCTGCCTGCCCCTGTTCGGCAGCATTGTGTTCCAGCAGCTTTACAACATCGCCGACAGCTGGGTCGCGGGTAAATTTATCGGCCAGAACGCCCTCGCCGCCGTGGGCAACAGCTATGAGATCACCCTGATCTTCATCGCCTTCGCCTTCGGCTGCAACATCGGGTGCTCCGTGCTGGTGTCCCAGCTTTTCGGTGCGAGGGAATACGGCGACGTAAAGACCGCCGTATCCACCGCCGCGCTGTCCAGCAGTCTGGTGTGCCTGCTGCTGATGCTGGTGGGCATCCTCGGCTGCGACGGTCTGCTGACGCTGATCAACACCCCTGAGGAGGTGTTCGCCGACTCGGCGCTGTATCTGGATATCTACGTCTGGGGTCTGCCCTTCGTATTCTTCTATAACATTGCCACGGGCGTTTTCTCCGCCCTTGGCGACAGCAAGACGCCCTTTATCTTTCTGGCGGCGTCTTCCTTGAGCAACATCGCCGTGGATATTCTGTTCGTTACGGCCTTCAAGATGGGCGTGGCGGGCGTGGCGTGGGCAACGTTCCTGTGTCAGGGTATCAGTTGCGTGCTGGCGGTGGCCGTGGTCATTCGCCGCTTGAAGCAGCTTCCCAGCCAGGGGAAGACTGTGCTGTTTTCCGGCGATCTGCTGGGACGGTTCGTGGTCATCGCCATCCCCAGCGTTTTGCAGCAGAGCTTCATCTCCGTGGGCAATATCCTGATTCAGAGCGTCATCAACCGCTTCGGCACGGACATTATGGCGGGCTATTCCGCTTCGGTGAAGCTGAACAATCTGGTCATCACTTCGTTTACCACCATCGGTAACGGCATTTCCAATTATGCCGCCCAGAATCTGGGTGCGGGCAAGCTGACACGAATTCAGGAAGGCTTCCGGGCGGCGCTGAAAATGGTGTGGCTGATCTGCCTGCCGCTGGTGGCGCTGTACTGCACCTGCGGCCGGGCGCTGATGAACTTCTTTATGGAAGACGCCACGGAGGCCGCGCTGGGCAGCGGAATGCGGTTCCTGTGGATTTTGTCCCCCTTCTACTTTGTGGTCTCCGCCAAGCTGGTGGCGGACGGCATTCTCCGGGGAACGGGGAAAATGCGGCAGTTCATGACTGCGACCTTTACCGACCTGATCGTGCGGGTGGTGCTGGCCTTCGTCCTGTCGGGGACGGCGCTGGCCTCCACAGGCATCTGGTGCGCATGGCCCATCGGCTGGACGGTGGCGACGGTCATTTCCATTCTGTTCTACAGGAAAGGCGAGTGGAATACCGTGCCGGAGGAGGTCCGCGAGGCGCTGGCAGCGGAGAGTGCTTCCGTGTAACGGCAATATCCGAAAAGAATTTGCAAGGTATTTGACAATTCGTTCCCGATGGGGTACAATGTTTTCACGACCGGGTCGGACAGCCGCGGACGCATGCCGAAAGGCAGCGGATGAGGAAAGTCCGGGCTCCACAGGGCAAGGATAACGGGTAACGCCCGCCGAGAGTGATCTCAGGACAAGTGCAACAGAGAGATACCGCGTTCCGCGTCCTCAGGGTGCAGAACGTAAGGGTGAAAAGGTGGGGTAAGAGCCCACCCGGCCTGTGGAAACACAGGTTTTACGATGTAAACTCTATCCGGAGCAACGCCGTGGAGGAACACATGGTCTGCCCGACCGTTCCGAGGAGGCGGCTTGATCCCGGGAGCAACCCCGGGACTAGATAGATGGCTGTCAAGACAGAACCCGGCTTATAGACCCGCGTCGCCAAAACCGGCCCAGCTGCTAAGCAACTGGGCCGGTTTTTTGTCATTTTTCCGTTTTGTCCGCGTCGGTGTCCTTCTTCTTGGGAAGGGTGTCCCAGTTGGCGCGGGCGGTGCGCTTTGCCATTGCCAGAAGCTCCTGCGCCAGAGCGTCGGTGAGCTGCCCCGGCAGCAGGCGCCAGCGCCAGTTGAAGCCGACGGTTCCGGGCTGGTTCATCCGGGCTTCGTTGCCCAGTCCCAGATGATCCTGAATGGGGACGATGCAGTCCTTCGCCACCGCGGTCATGGCCAGATTGATGAGAACCTTGTACATCCGGTCATCCGGGGTGTAGTAATCGCTCAGGTAGTTCCGGACCTGCGTCTTTGCTTCGATGCTGAGGCCCGCGTACCAACCGGCCAGCGTCTCGTTGTCGTGGGTGCCGGTGTAGACCACACAGTTGGAATTGTAATTGTGGGGCCAGTAGTCGTTCGCGCCGCCTACATCCGCCGGGTCAACGGCAAATTGCAGCACCTTCATATTGGGATAACCGCTGTCCCGCACCAGAGCGCGGACGCCGTCGGTCATAAGCCCCAGATCTTCGGCGATGACGCTGACGTTCCCCAAGTGACGGCGGATGGAGTTGAACAGCTCCATGCCGGGACCCTTCTCCCAATGCCCGTCTCTGGCGGTTTTTGCGTCCGCGGGGATGGAGAAATATTCGTCAAAGCCCCGGAAGTGGTCAATACGCACCACGTCGTAGAGCTTGAAGCTGTACCACATCCGGCTGACCCACCATGCAAAGTCCGTGCCGCGGTGGAAATTCCAGTTGTACAGGGGATTCCCCCAGGCCTGACCGTCCTCGGCAAAGGCGTCCGGCGGGCAGCCCGCAATGGCGGTGGGGGCATTGTGCGCGTCCAGCTGGAACAGCTCCGGGTGTGCCCAGACGTCCGCGCCGTCGGGGGAAACGTAGATGGGAATGTCCCCCACGATCTGGATATGCTTGCCGTTGGCGTAGGCCTTCAGGCGGCTCCACTGCTGGTTGAATTTGAACTGCATGTACTTCTGGAACTCTATGTCAAAGTACAGCTCCCGGTTGTAATGCTCCAACGCAAAGCCCCAGTGCATCCGGATGTCCTCCGGCCATGCGCGGAAGGGCTGGTCGTGGAAGAAGGTTTTCAGCGCCATGAACAGAGCGTAGTCGTTCAGCCACCAGCCGTTGTCCCGGATGAAGTTCTGATAGTCCGGGTTTGCGCTTATGCCGCTGCGCTCGTAGGCCTTGCGCAGCAGGGCAAAGCGGTGCTCGTGGAGCTTGTCAAAGTCCACCTTGGCGGGGTTGTCGCCGAAGCTCACGCCGTCGCATTCCTCCCGGGTCAGCACCCCCTCCTCCACCAGCGCGTCCAGGCTGATGAGGTAGGGATTCCCGGCGAAGGCGGAATAGGCCTGATAGGGGGAATCGTCGGAGCTGCCGTAGCTGGTAGCCCCCAGAGGCAGAATCTGCCAGTAGCGCTGACCGGCCTTTTGCAGCCAGTCCACGAAATCATAGGCCGCCTGGTCAAAACAGCCGATGCCGTATTTGGACGGCAAGCTGGTAACAGGCAGCAGTACACCTGCGTATCTTTTCATTTCCTTTGGCTCCTTGCTTCAATATGTCCCTGAAAACCCGCCGACCCTTCGGAGGAAGCCCCGGAAAATCAACGTTTTCGCTGAAATTATAATCCCTGTCCTGTGGAAAATCAACAATTTTTTGCAGGAAATTTTCTTTTTTCAAAAGGCGGCGGGAAGCATTGCATTCATCCCCAGGATGTGCTACAATGGCTCCGCTTTCCCCCAAAAAGTTGGGGGATGCTGTTTGCTTACATAGAAAGGTGAATTCCATGAAATCCAAAATCGCCCCCGGTACGTCGGAGCGGCTTCCCCGGCAAATTCTGCTTTTCAGCCTGCCGCTGATGGCCTCCAATGTGCTTCAGGTTCTGTTTAATATGGCGGATATCGCCGTCATCGGCCGTTTTGCCGGTTCCCTATCCATGGCGGCCGTCGGCTCCACCGCCACCGCCGTAACGCTGTTTACCGGCATTCTCATCGGTGTCGGCGGCGGCATCAACGCCCTCGTCGCCCGGTATTACGGTGCCAGAGATCGACAGGAGCTGCAAAGGACTGTCCATTCCTCGGCCATCATCTGTCTGATCTGCGGCATTCTGCTGCTGATTTTCGGCTTCTTCGGCTCCCGGCCGCTGCTGCGGCTGCTGAACACCAAGCCGGAGCTGCTGGACAAGGCCACGCTTTACATGCAGATCTACTTCTGCGGTATGCCCGCCCTCGCCCTGTATAACTTCGGAAACGCCGTGTACAGCGCCATCGGCAACACCAAAAAGCCGCTGTACTACCTTCTGTTTTCCGGCATCGTCAATGTGGTGCTGAATCTGGTGTTTGTCATTGTGTGCGATCTGGACGTGGCCGGTGTGGCCCTCGCCAGCATTATTTCCCAGTACCTCTCCGCCATTTTCCTCACGGCCGCGCTGTTCCGGAGCCGGGAAGCCTACGGTCTTTCCCCAAAGCTATTACGCCTGCACCGGAAAAATTGCCGGGAGATTCTGACGCTGGGCATTCCCTCCGGTCTGCAAAACGCCATTTTCTACATTGCCAATATGTTCATTCAGGCGGGCGTCAACAGCTTTGACACCATTATGGTGGCAGGCAATTCCGCCGCCGCCAATGCCGACGGTCTGGTCTACGACGTGATGGCGGCCTTTTACACCGCGTGCAGCAGCTTCATCGGCCTGAACTACGGCGCCGGACGGCGCAGGGAGATTCGGCGCAGCTACCTGATCTGCCTGGGGTATTCCTTCGGCGTGGGCGCCATTCTGGGCTTCTCTCTGGTGGCCTTCGGCCCCGCGTTCCTGACGCTGTTCACCACCGACGCCGCCGTCATCGAGGCGGGCATGAAGCGGCTGACCATCATGGGCTTCTCCTACTGCGTCTCCGCCTTCATGGACAATGCCATCGCCGGCTGCCGGGGGCTGGGAAAGAGCCTTGTGCCCATGATCATCGTCATTTCCGGTTCCTGTATTTTCCGGATCATCTGGGTTCTGACCGTGTTCGCATGGTTCAAGACCATTCCGTCGCTGTACCTCGTTTACATTTTCTCCTGGTCGATCACCGCCGCCTTTGAAAACTGGTACTTTTTCCGCTGCTACCGGAAGCTGCCGGCCTAGCACTGGGGAGACGTAAAAAGATTTTCCATCCAATCATGTACACAAGAAGCCGGGAACAGGGTTTTGCCCTGTTCCCGGCCACTTTTTTATTTCAGCAATTTCTCAACCGACGAAACCAGTTCCGCCGCGGTCTCCCGCTTGACGGTGACGGTGGACACGCCGTCCAGTGTCACCAGACAGGAGGTGGAATTGTAGGCGTAGAAGCACAGGGTCACCTCGGAGAAATTCTCCCGGTCTCTCAGGATACGGAAGGTGATCTCCGGTTCTCCCTCCGGGGTGATGCCGGTGGCATAGCCGCTGGAGGTCATGCCCGACAGGCTGTTCAGAACGGGAGCGAACTTCACTTCCTGCCCATCCAGCTTCCAGACCGTTTCCTCCGTGACGGTGCCTTCGTCGTCCGTCTTCTCTTCGGTGGTTCTCGTCAGCACGGATTCCTCGCCGTCCACCGTGACGGCGACGCTCTGCACCGTATCCCAGTCCATAAGAATCACGTCGTCGGGCTGTAAATCGGCGTAGGTGGTGTAGCGCAGGGTATCGCTGAGAGCGGCGTCCCGCTGGTAGATCATCTTGGAATCGCTCAGGCGCACGCAGCACTCGCCGCCCTCCGAGGCGCTGATCTCCAGCGTATAAGCTGCCTTGCCCCCGTCCAGAACCGTCGCCGTCACCGCCGGGGCATCCAGACCGTACAGGGACAGGTCGGATGCGTTGTAGTCCACGCACTCGCTCAGGTTCAGGTTCGTCACCATATCGAGAAGCGTCTGGGTCAGGTCGTTATCCAGCGCCTTGCCGTCCATGAACCAGACGTAATCGTCGGAATAGGCAAGTCCGCTGTTCTCCTGACGGGTAATTTCATAACCGCCGTCCGGAAGCTCCACTTTTATGCCGGTAAGCTGGGCGACTTCCGGCAGGGTCTGGTGCTTCAGGACATCATACAGGCCATATTGGAAATTTTCGATAATGTCTTTGTCCACCAGATAGACGTTTCCATCGCCGTTGGAGAAGTACCGCTGGCCGCCCACGGCGGTTTCCTGCCCAATGGAAAGGGTGTGGCTCTGGCCATCCTCCACCGTGATGACGCACACGGGGATCTCCAGACCGTACTGGTCTAAATTCTCCGGGTTTTCAATGGTTTTGGTGGATTCCACATCCGTGAGGACTTCCAGCATCTTGTCAAGACAGGTTTCGTCCACGGGGAACGCCGCGTCCTGATCGCACACCCAGCCGTCTTCCCCGGCGGTGAAGGAGACCTTTTCGCTGTAGTCCCAGCCGAGGTTCGTCACGTTTTCCGGGTCGAGAGAAAACACTGTCTGCGTTTCGTCCTCCTGATCTGCGGCATTTTTGCTGATGGTTCCCACTATTGCGGTCGCGCCCACCAGCACCGCCAGAACCAGCAGCAGAAGCAGCAGCTTTTTTCCGTTTTTCATCTGCGCTTCCTCCTTATCCAGATGACAATGCCCAGCGTGATGACCGCCGCAGGGATCACGCCTACCACCGCTACGGTGAGGGCAGATACCGCCGCGCTGTCCATGGTCAGCGTGTCACTGCTCAGGGATTTTGCGTGGATGGACAGACTGCTCTGCTCCGCCTGACACAGGTATCCCAGCGCATTCAGGAAGAAGTCCTGATTGCCGCCGGAGACCTGCGTGTTGGTCTGGTCGTCCACCAGCGCCGCGGAGGATACCCACACGATGTCGCTGGTAATGCCGTCGTCCACGGTGTCGCTGATGGCAACTGCCAGGGCGAAGGGGCCGTTTACGTCCCCCTCCTCCTTCTCGTAGGTGGTCAGGTCATACCCCGCCGCCTTGGCAAAGGCGGAAGCGGATGTGGTGAGCAGCTTCGTGACGGACAGCGTGTCCCGCAGGTCATCCGCCACCGTCAGACCCTGAGAAATGGGCAGCAGCACACGGTAGCCGCCGTCGGTCAGGGGCGTGGTAATGGCGTGGGACGCAATGTCCGGCAGCAGGAAATAGGGCGTGCTCCAGACATAATGGCTCTGGTCGCTCTCCACCACGATGCCGTCCACAGTGCTGACACCGTAATCGGCCATCAGTGCTTCCAGATTGGAAAGCTTTTCGTTTTTCGGCGGGTCGGTGATGAGAAACAGATTGCCGCCGTTGCCCAGATATTCCCGCAGCTTGCTCTGCTCGTCTAAGGAAATGTCGCTCTGGGGGGCGTTGATGAGAATGCAGTCCGCGTCTGCGGGGACGGATTCCAGCGTCAGCAGGGACAGCTCTGCCGTCTCAATATTCTGCTGCTTCACGGCCGAGGTAAAGCTGTCGCTCAGGCTGCTCTCCCCGTGACCGGTGAGCAGGTACACCTTGGGGAGATTCTCGCTCACCACGTAGTCAATGGCGCTGGTCAGCTCGCTTTCTCCGCAGAAGCTCCAGTTTTCCGTACCGTAGTAGTAATAGCTGGTGTAGTCCATCACGAAAATGTCGTTATAGTCCACGTACCGGTATCGCTCCCCGGACTGAACGATCAGGCTGTTTTCCGTGAAGCTGTCGGTATACTGCTGGGTGAAGGTGGGGAACACATCCGGGTCCTTCTTCACCACGCGGATCTTGTCGCTGAGGGACTGGTAGCGGCTCAGCAGGGATTCGAGGTATTTTTCCTCCCGCCCGCTGCGGACGATCCAGTAAACCGTCACCTCGTCCGTCAGACTGCCCACCAGCTTTTCCGTCTGCTCCGACAGGGTGAACAGCTGATTGGCCGTGGTGTCGAATTTTGTCACACTTGCCGGGAGGGCAGCGGCGAACACATTGGCCATCACGGCGATGGCCAGCACAATGGCCGCCGCGGCCACGCTGTAGCCGCCGGCCCGGAACGACCGGGTGGAGAAGGAATCCGCCACCCGCTTCCAGCTGAAATTGGGCTTTTTCATTCACTCCACCTCCGCTTCTCCAGAGACTGCACGCTCAAAAACAGGAAAAATCCCGTCACCGACAGGTAATACACAATGGCGGTCACGTCGAACACGCCGTTGACGATGGTATAGAACCGGGCAAACAGGCTCAGCTGGGAGATGATCTGCGGGAACAGCCCCTCGAACCGGCTGGAATCCCAGAGATACGCCCCGATGAGTCCCGCTTCCAGCACCGCCGCCAGAATCAGAGACACGAAGCCGCTTTTCGTCATCAGGTACACAATGCCGCAGGCGATCAGCGCCGTCAGCGCCAGCGCCGCGAGGGACGAATAGGCCGTGGAGGACGCGAACCCCGCCAGATCGGACAGAAAATAGTTCACCAGCATCACCACGAAGCACAGCCCCGCCGCCACGGCCTGACTTTCCGTCACGGAGGAAATATACATGCCGATGGCCAGCAGCGCCATGCCAAGGAAGAAAAATCCCACAATAGCGCCGTAGGCCGCGGGCAGATACACATTGCCGTAGGCGGACAGAACCACCGGGTACAGGCAGATGACTGCCATGGGCGCGGCGAACACCACCAGCATGGCGGCGAATTTCCCCAGCACCACCTGCGTCATGGTCAGGGGCAGGGAATAGAGCAGCTGGTCGGTTTTCTGCCGCCGCTCCTCCGCCAGCACCCGCATGGTCAGGATGGGAACAATAATCAGGAACACGAAGCTCATGCTCCCAAGCACGTATTCAAAATGCACGGAGGCGGACTGCAAATTGTAGACCATGGTATAAATGCCCGTGAACAGCAGCAGAAACGCGCTGAACACGTACCCCGTCACCCCCGTAAAATAGGACGAAAGCTCGTGCCGGAATACTGCTCTCATTTGGTTTCCTCCCCCTTCCCGGAATCGGTCAGCTCCATGAAAATGTCCTCAAGACTCGCCTTCCCGGCGGTCATGCGCAGGATGGCCTTGCCCGCCTTGCTGAATGCGAAGAAAATCTCCCGGCAAACTTCATTTTCCGCCGGAACGTCCAGCTCCAGCGTCACGTCGCAGGCACCGTCCTGCCGACGTCTTGCCGTCCGGTTCACAATGTGGGAAACACCGGAGAGAATGCCGGGGATTTCTTTCTCCGCCGCCTCCACAGTCAGCTCCACGGTGCTCTTTCCCGCGAACAGCCGCTCCAGATTTTCCGGAGTGTCGCAGGCCACCAGCTTGCCTTTGGACAGAATCAGGATAGTGGTGCAGACCTGCTGCACCTCCGACAGAATGTGACTGGAAAGAATGACGGTGTGCGCCTTCCCCAGCTGGCGGATCAGCTCCCGTATCTCCGTGATCTGCCGGGGGTCAAGCCCTACCGTCGGTTCGTCCAGAATGATGACCTCCGGGTCGCCCAGCACCGCCTGCGCAATGCCCACCCGCTGGCGGTAGCCTTTGGACAGATTCTTCATCAGCCGGTCGGCAACATCCAGTGTGCCGGTGACGGTCATGACCCTGTCCAGCTCCCCGGGAATGCGCTTCTCTGGGATGCCCTTTGCCCGCGCCACGAAGCGCAGATATTCCCAGGGCGTTCTGTCCAGATACAGCGGCGGCTGCTCGGGCAGGTACCCAATGAGTTTTTTTGCCTGAGCGGCGTCCTGAAAAATGTCATAGCCGCCGATGACCACCTCGCCGGAGGTAGCGGCAAGGCAGCCCGTCATAATGTTCATGGTCGTGGATTTTCCGGCGCCGTTCGGCCCAAGAAAGCCGTAGATCTGCCCCTTCTCCACGGTGAAGGACAGGTCGGACACGGCAGTATGACTGCCGTAGCGCTTGGTCAGATGCTTTACTTCAATCAACGCGGTTCCTCCTTCTATTGATGAGCTTCATCCGGTGGGCACTGCCCATACTCACACCCGATTATAGTACCGGAAGCTGAAAGGACTCTTAAAAAATTGTTACGTGTCTGTGAATAAACGAAGCCGGGACGGCGGTGCCGTCCCGGAAATTTATGCCGTGGGCAGCTGGACAAAGAAGGTATTGACCCCGTCCGCGCTTTCCGCCCAGATTTTGCCGCCGTGTTTGGAGACAATGCTGTCCGCGATGGACAGGCCCAGACCATAGCTGTGGTTCATGCTTCTGGCCTTGTCCATGCGGTAAAACCGCTTGAAAATGTTCTTCAAATCCTCCTTGGATATGGCGTCCCCGGCGCTTGCCACGGAGAGCAGGCAGTGGCTCCCCTGCCGCCGCAGGATAACCCGCACCGTGGAATCGGCGGAAGCGTACTTGGATGCGTTGTCCAGCAGAATGTCCGCCACCTGTTTCAGGTGCTGCTGGCTGCCCCTGACGAATAGGTTTTCCTCCACATTGCTTTCCAGCGTCAGCCCCTTCTCAAAATACACCGGCTCGAAAGGCAGCAGGGCGTCGCTCACCAGCTCGCTGAAATTCAGGCGGGAAAAGACCATATTCTGCCCGCCGTTGTCCACCCGCGCCAGCTCCAGCAGACTTTCCACCAGTCCCCGCATCTGATGGGACATGGTCATGATGCTGTCCACGAACCGGCTGCGCGCCTGTTCGTCATACTCCGGCTCCTGCAAAAGTTCCGCGTTGGTCAGGATCACCGTCAGGGGTGTTTTCAGTTCGTGGGAAGCATCCGCCACGAACTGGCGCTGCTGGTTCCACGCCGTCTCCACCGGCTTCACCGCCCACCTTGCCAGCAGGAAGGACAGCCCCAGAAACACGGCGAAGCTCAGCACGCCGATGATCACGCAAGTGTTCGTCAGGCTGCGCATGGTGGTAAGCTCGCTGGACATATCCACAAAGACGATGGTCTGCCCGAAGGGCGTGGTGCGTTTCTGAAAGCGCAGGCTGTAGTCCTTCAGGATACCGGTGTCCTCGCCGGAATTCAGCGCCAGGGTGATGATCTGCTGAATGGCCTCCGTGTTCGTCAGGTCATAGTAGCCGCCAAAGCTGGCGGACAGCTCGCCCATGGTGTTGACACTTACATAGAAATAGGGAAGCTTCGCCTGTCTGGGAAATTCCCCCGGACGGCTGGGATAGGCGCGATCCTCCATGACGCTCTGCATCACCCGGATGCTCTGCTGTTCCAGATCATTGCGGGTAAAGTGAAGCAGCATACCGAGAATCGCCAGCATCATAACGGTGACGATGGCCATATTGATGCAGATGAATTTGACTCTCAGTCGGCGAATCATCCTTCCGCCACCTCCAGACGATACCCCAGACGCCGGACGGCCTCAATGCGCACATTGGAATTGATGGCGCTGAGCTTCTTTCTCAAAAAGCCCACATAGACCTCCACATGGTTTTCCACTGCGTTGGAATCGTAGCCCCACACCCGGGCGAGGATCATTTCCTTCGACAGTATCCGATCCTGCGCCTGAAGCAGAAACCGCATCACGTCAAACTCCCGGGCGGACAGCCGCACGCTTTTCCCGCCGCAGACCAGTGTACAGGTGTCTAAGTCAAGGGAAGTATTGCCGAACACCAGCTCGTCCACCTGCTTGCCCTGACGGCGGAGAAGGGCGTTGATGCAGGCCAGCAGCTCCCGGGTGTCGAAGGGCTTGGTCAGATAATAGTCCGCGCCGGAATTCAGGCCGTAGATCCGGTCTTCCACGGCGGACTTTGCCGTCAGCATGAGGATGGACGTGGTGCAGCGCTTGGCGCGCACCTCCCGGGCGACCTGATAGCCGTCCATTTTGGGCATCATCACGTCCAGAATCAGCAGATCGTAAATTCCCAGCTCGGCATATTCCGCGCCGGTCTCGCCGTCGTAGGCCACCTCCACCTCAAAGCCCTTCCCTTCCAGAAGGGTCTTGATGGAATCGGCCAGCAGCTTTTCGTCTTCGATTACCAGAATTTTCATATTGCATGCCTCCATAAATTCCGTTTTCATTATAATACCAGATAATCCTGAATTGGAACTGAAATCCTGTTTGTTAACAGTTCTTTTACAACCTCCCACCGATTTTTTCAGATTCTATTCAGGATCAAGTGCTATTCTGTGGGCAATGAAACATGAAAGGAAGCAAACCATTATGGATGAACAATTCTACGATTCCAACAATTACAATAACCCTTACGAAACCCCTTCTCAGGAAATTCCCGTTTACACGCCTCCCACGCCGAAGAAACGGGAGAAGAAAAACCGCATGGGGCTTCGCATCTGCGCGCTGGCGCTGGTGTTCGCCCTGCTGGGCGGCGCTCTGGGGGCAGGCGGCGTCATCTGGTATGAAAGCAGCCGCGGCCAGACCGGAACGGCAAGCAAAAATGAGACTGCCATGCTTCAGGGCATCCGGGAAAGCAGCGTCCTGAATACCGTCACCGTGGACACCGGCAAGGAGATGACCGCCGCGGAGGTTTACGCCGCCAACGTCAATTCCACCGTCGGCATCACCACCTCCATCACCACCAACTACTGGGGCTTCCAGACCACCTCCGCCGCGGCCGGTTCCGGCTTCATCCTCACGGAGGACGGCTATATCCTGACCAACTATCACGTGGTGGAAAACTCCAACAGCATCACCGTAGCCATGTACAACGGCGACACCTATGACGCGACCCTCATCGGCTACGACGAAAGCAACGACGTGGCCGTCCTGAAGGTGGACGCCGAGGGGCTGTCCCCGGTGGTTCTGGGCGACTCCGACAACCTGAACGTGGGCGACAGCGTGGTGGCCATCGGCAACCCTCTGGGCGAGCTGACCTTCTCCCTCACCGCGGGTCTCGTCAGCGCCAAGGACCGGGAGGTCACCCTCTCCAATTCCCTGACCATGGACCTCATTCAGACGGACTGCGCCATCAACTCCGGCAACTCCGGCGGCGCACTGTTTAACCTCTACGGTGAGGTCATCGGCATCACCAACGCCAAGTATTCCAGCTCCTCTTCTTCCTCCACCGCGTCCATCGACAACATCGGCTTCGCCATCCCCATCAACCATGTCCTCTCCATCGTGAAGAGCATCATTGAAAAGGGCTACATCTCCAAGCCCTATGTGGGCGTCAGCGTTTCCGACGTGAACCAGCAGACCCAGCTCTACGGCATTCCAGCCGGCGCGGCCGTTCAGGCCGTTTCCGACGGCTCCCCCGCCGCCGAGGCCGGACTTCAGGCGGGTGACGTCATCACCCGGGTCAACGGCACGGAGATCACCGGCAGCAGCGACCTGGTCAGTCTGGTGAGCGCGTCCTCCATCGGCGACATGCTGACCATGACCGTCTACCGTCAGGGTTCGACCATGGAACTGACCGTCACCGTAGGCGAACAGGTTCAGTCGGCGCTGGCCAACGAGCAGACCCAGCAGGCCGCCTCCGACAGCCAGAGCGGCGGCTGGAACAACTACCCCTTCGGAGGAAGACGGTAAAGCGGTTGCTTTCAAACGGCATACAAAAAGTCTCTGCCTGACGATGTCGGGCAGAGACTTTTCGTTCTGCAATTATTTCCAGTGATTCAATGTAGGAACCAGCGCTTCCATATGGGCGCGAACCTGCTGCTCCGGCCAGCTTTCGCTTGCCATGTGCTTTGCGCAGAAATCGATCAGCTGTTCCTTGCTGGAATAGGTAAATTCCCCGTCCGCGTAGCACCACTTGCAGTATTCCTCGTTGAAAGAGCCGTCGGTTTCCCGGCTGAGGGTGGAATCCTCCAGCGGCATTCCGCAGCACTGGCAGATCAGCTGTCTGGGAGAACCCAGCAGCGTGTTGATGGAAACGTCGTAGAATTCCGACAGCAGCTTCAACGTTTCCACATTCGGCGTCGTTTCCCCGTTTTCCCAGCGGGACACTGCCTGCCGCGTGACGAAAACCTTTTCCGCCAGCTCGTCCTGAGACAGTCCCTTTTTTGCTCTTAAGTTATACAAAATATCCTTTGTATCCATGAAAAGCACCTCCTTGGCATAACTGTACCACAGGATTCCCACGCTGGCAAGCAACCCGCTGTTGCTGTCTACAGATTTGCAATGACCAGTAGCGCCAGAAACGCGACTGCGGCAACCGTTCCAATGAGCGCCAGAACGTTCAGAACTTTGATAACCTTTCTGCCAAACAGCCGGTACAGCCCAGCAAACACGCCGATTCCGACCACGCCGCCCAATGTGTTCCCGATCAGGTCGGTGATATCGCTCCCGCCGATTGCGAGAACATACTGCATGACCTCGTAAAAAAGGCTTACGCAGAAAATCGGCAAAACCTTTTTCCAGAATCCCCCATCGGGCTTCAGCATGGAAACATAAATGCCGAAGGGCACAAAGGCGGCGACATTCAGCAGAATTTCGGACACGTCTACCCTGTCATTTACGATTCCCGAACCCGCAAAGGGGATAAGATTGACGCTTCTGTAGTTCATGTCCCGCAGGTTGGAAAAATCCATCTGAAGCTTGAACAGTATGATCCATGTCAGCGCCAGCAGATACACCATCAGCAAGACTTTCGTCAGTTTTCTATTTTGTTTCATGGTTGCTCCTATTCTTTTTCAGCAAAAATACCGATTGCACGTCCGGGTTGGATTCACGCAGTCTGCTACCCATTTGTCTGCTCCAGATAGATCAGCAGCACCGCGATGTCCGCCGGGCTAACGCCGGAGATTCTGCCCGCCTGACCGATGGACACCGGGCGTATGGCGGCGAGCTTTTCCCGCGCCTCCAGCCGCAGGCCGGGGATGGCGGCGTAATCCAGATTTTCCGGGAGAAGGCGAGCCTCTTCCTTCCTGAATTCCTCCACCTGCTTTTCCTGCCGGGTCAGATAGCCCGCGTACTTGATCTGAATTTCCACCTCGTCGGTGACGGCGGGGCTCAGTTCCGGCCGTTCCGGATCAAAGGGAGCGATGTCGGCATAGCTCACCTGCGGGCGGCGCAGAAGGTCGGCCAGACGGGCGGAATTGGCCACGGGGGCAGTCCCCTTCCGTTCCAGCATGGCGTTCAGCTCCTCCGACGCGGGAATGCCGCTGCCCTCCAGCCGCTGCACCTCCCGGCGCACCTGCGCGTATTTTTCCTCCACCGCCTGTACCCGCTCCGGCGGGATCAGGCCGATCTCTCCGCCGATGCGGGTCAGGCGCTGGTCGGCGTTGTCCTGACGGTGCAGCAGACGGTATTCCGACCGGCTGGTCATAATGCGGTAGGGTTCCTCCGTCCCCTTGGTCACCAGATCGTCAATGAGGGTGCCGATGTAGCTGGTGTCCCGGGTGAGGATCAGAGGGAGCCTACCCTGAATTTTCAATGCGGCGTTGATGCCAGCCACCAGTCCCTGCGCGGCGGCTTCCTCGTAGCCGGAGGTGCCGTTGAACTGCCCCGCGCCGTACAGGCCGGAAACCAGCTTCGTTTCCAGCGTGGGCTTCAGCTGGGTGGGATCGACGCACTCGTATTCGATTGCGTAGGCAGGGCGCATCATTTCCGCATGTTCCAGCCCCGCCACGGTGCGCAGCATGGCAAGCTGCACATCCTCGGGAAGACTGGAAGAAAAGCCCTGAATGTACATTTCTTCGGTGTCCAGCCCGCATGGCTCGATGAACAGCTGGTGCCGGGGCTTGTCGGCAAAGCGGACGATCTTCGTCTCGATGCTGGGGCAGTACCGGGGGCCGACGCCGGAGATGGTGCCGTCATACATGGGACTGCGGTACAGGTTCTCCCGGATGATGCGGTGGGTCTCCTCGTTGGTGTAGGTCAGGTAGCACACGGCGGAATTGTTGACCTTGTGGGTGGTGCGGAAGGAAAACGGCTCCGCCGTCTCGTCCCCCGGCTGCACCTCCATTTTGGAAAAATCGATGCTCCGCCGGTTGACACGGGGTGGCGTGCCGGTTTTGAAGCGGCGCAGGTGCAGCCCGAGAGCGCGTAAATTATCCGCCAGTCCCACGCTGGGGTGCATCCCGTCAGGCCCGGAGGGGATGACGCTCTGGCCGGTGATGACGGTGCTGTCCAGATACGTTCCCGTGGCGATAACCACGGCCTTCGCGCCGTATTCCGCCCCCAGCTGAGTGCGCACGCCGGTGACGGCGCCGTCCGCAGTCAGAATTTCCACGATCTGCGCCTGTTTCAGCTCCAGATTTTCCTGCAATTCCAGAACGTGCTTCATATACTGCCGGTATTTTACCCGGTCGGCCTGAGCGCGGAGGGAATGGACGGCGGGGCCTTTGCCCCGGTTGAGCATCCGGTACTGGATGCAGGCATGGTCAGCCGCCGCGCCCATCTCGCCCCCCAGCGCGTCCAGCTCCCGCACAAGGTGCCCCTTTCCGGTGCCGCCGATGGCGGGGTTGCAGGGCATATTTCCAACGGCGTCCAGATTGATGGTAAAGAGAATTGTGTGATTGCCCAGCCGTGCGGCGGCAAGGGCGGCTTCGATTCCCGCGTGTCCCGCCCCGATCACGGCAACGTCACAGCTGCCCGCGTAATAGCTCATAATGGTTCCTCCTGTGGGAAGAAAGGGGTCACGCCTCTTCCTGTCCCTCTGTCTGCTTTTTCTCCTCCGGGGGGAGGACAAAGGGCCTGCACACGATCTCACACCGGTTGATGGGGGTGCCGATGGCGTGGAATTTTTCTTCGTACCCCGTCATGATGCCGACGATGCCGTCCTTGTGCAGATCATGGGTGACGTTCTTCACTTCCAGACCGCAGGCGGCAAATTCTTCCAGACTGTAGGCAAACAGGGGGGCGTTATCGGTTTTGAAGTGGATCTCCCCGCCCTCCCGGACGGTGCGGCAGTATTTGTCCAGAAATGTCCGGTGGGTCAGACGGCGCTTGGCGTTCTTTTTCCGCGGCCATGGGTCGGGGAAGTTGATGAACAGCCGGTCGATCTCCCCCGGGGCAAAAATTTCCTCCATTTTGGCCACGTCCATATCGATGAAGAATACATTCTTCAGCTCCATATCTCTGGCCTTCTCCATGGCCACCACCATGGCCTCCCGGCAGCGCTCCACGGCGATGAGCAGCACGTCGGGGTTACTTTGAGCGGTCTCGGCAGTGAATTTTCCCTTTCCGCAGCCGACCTCCACCCACAGTGCCGTGCAGTCCGGCTTCAGGCTCCGCCAGTTTCCCCGGAGCGTCTCCGGCTGATCGATTCGGTAGGCGGCGCATTTTTCCATTCTGGGTTCCAGATTCCGCATTTTTCTCATTCTCATGGTGTCTTCCTCCAAGCTTCCGCATTTCTGTCTATTATAGCAGAGCGCAGCCTGTACGTCAAAGGAAATATCCGCTTTACATTTGCCAAGTAATTCGCTACAATAGCAGGCAAAGGAGGGATGCCTCATGCGGTTCTTTGACGACCCCGGCAAAGCCCTGCAGCAGATGGAAGACGAGCTTCTGGAAGAAGATTGGGACGAAGAAGATGTTGACGGGGATGGCGAGGACTTTCCCATTCTCACCCGGCGTGACAGCCGCCCAACCAACTACGCCGTGGACTTTGACCGCACGGTCTACGACGACGAGGAAACCGACGACGCCTATTACGCGGAAGATTATATTGCCGACCGCAAAAGCCGGAAAAAGCAGCGGAAGAAAGGTTCCGGCGGTCTGGTGCTGCTGCTCCTTGGGGAACTGGCCGGTATCGCCGGCATCATCTGGTGGTGGATCAAATGGCTGAGCTGAAGACCGTAGGGCGCTTCGCCCCCACTCCTTCCGGGCGGATGCACCTTGGCAACGTCTTCGCGGCGCTGATCGCATGGCTGTCCGTGCGCTCTAAGGGCGGAGAAATGGTTCTCCGGATGGAAGACCTGGACACCCAGCGAACCAGTGAGGAATACGCGCAAATCCTCCGGGAAGACCTGCGCTGGCTGGGTCTGGACTACGACCGGGAGACGCCGCCCCAGAGCGCGCGCAGCGCCGTTTACGACAGGTATTTTGACAAACTCGCCGAAATGGGGCTGCTGTATCCCTGCTACTGCACCCGCAGCCAGCTTCACAGCGTCAACGCCCCCCACTTATCCGACGGCACCTACGTCTACCCCGGCACGTGCCGGAATCTGACGGAAGCGCAGCGGGCAACATTTCACCGCGCCCCCGCGTGGCGGGTTCGGGTGCCGGACAGGGTCTGGACGGTGGAGGACCGGGTGCAGGGGCATTATGAATGCAATCTCGCCACCGACTGCGGAGACATGGTGGTGCGTCGGGCCGACGGGGTCTACGTCTACCAGCTCGCCGTCACCGTAGACGACGGGGAGGCCGGTGTCACCGAGGTGGTACGGGGGATGGATTTATTAAGCTCCGCGCCCCGGCAGATGTACTTGCAGGAACTGCTGGACTTTCCCCACCCGGCGTATGCCCACGTTCCCATGCTCCTTGCCCCGGACGGCCGCCGCCTGAGCAAGCGGGACAAAGATCTGGATTTAGGGCAGCTTCGCGCCCGCGTCACCCCGGAAAGGCTCATCGGCACGCTGGCTTTCAGCGCGGGGCTGATCGAGCGGAATGAACCCGTTTCCGCCCGGGAGCTTGCGGGGGAATTCCGCTGGGACAAGCTGCGCAGGGAAAGCATTTTCCTGAATTCCGAGCAACTTATCTAGTGTTCCCCACTCTTTTTTCACCTGAAAGCCGATTTTCTCGACACTATGCACAAAAAGCTCCGCTTTCCCTTGCTTTACGGGAAATTACACGTTATAATGAATCCACCCCAATGAAGCAGGCGGCGCTGCCCGACTCCATAGTGCCGCCGAAAAACAAAAAAGGAGAATTTGAATGGCACGCAAACCTATTCTCGTCGTTATGGCCGCCGGTATGGGCAGCCGCTACGGCGGACTGAAGCAGATCGACCCTGTGGGAAGTCAGGGCGAAGCGATTCTGGACTATTCCCTTTATGACGCCCACAAAGCCGGTTTCGATACCGCCGTTATCATCATCAAGGAAGCCATCCGCAAGGACTTCATGGAGACCGTCGGCGAGCGGCTGAAAAAATGCCCCATGGAGATCCGTTACGCCTATCAGGAGCTGGACGACATCCCCGCCGGCTACACCGTCCCGGAGGGACGCACCAAGCCATGGGGCACCTGCCACGCGGTTCTGTGCGCCCGTGAGGCCATCGGCGACGCGCCCTTTGCGGTCATCAACGCCGACGACTATTACGGCACCTCCGCCTACCGGGTGATCTACGACGCCCTCTGCCACGCGCAGGATAAGGACACCTACGATTACTACATGGTGGGCTACGAGCTGGGCAAGACCGTGACGGATCACGGCAGCGTGGCGCGCGGCATCTGCGTCACCGACGGCAAGGGTCATCTCACCGGCATTGACGAGCGTACCCGTGTGGAAAAGTACCCCGGCGGCATCCACTTCACCGAGGACGGCGAGCACTGGGTGGACGTTCCCGCCGACACCACCGTGTCCATGAACCTGTGGGGCTACACCCCCGGCTTCCTGAAGGAGCTGGAAGCCCGCTTCCCGGCTTTTCTGGACAAGGCGCTGGCGGAGAACCCCATCAAGGGTGAATTCTTCCTGCCTCTGGCGGTGTCCCAGCTGATTGGGGAGAAGAAAGCCACGGTCACGGTGCTGACTTCCCCCGACAAATGGTACGGCGTGACCTACGCCGCCGACAAGCCTGCGGTGGTAGCCGCCCTGCGCCGGATGACCGACGAGGGCAAGTACCCTGATGGTCTTTGGAAATAACGCAATAAGCACGAAGCCCGCACACCGGTCAAGCGACCGATGTGCGGGCTTTTTCAGCTGATCTCTATTTTCCGCCCATAAGGATTTTGGCAAGTTCGGAGTTGGCGTCCAGAATGACGGTCTTTTCGTCGCCGTTCAGGCTGGCTTTCAGCGCGTCCAGCGCCAGAGAGAACTCGTAGAAGTCCTTCTTGTCCTGGGTGTCGTAAGCCTCCGCCAGCAGACGCATGTACTCCTGCTCGCCCTCGGCCTCCAGCTTGGCGGCAGCCGCCTCGGCGTCGGAGACGATGATGTTCACCTGCTTGTCCACATCGTTGCGGATGATGGAGGCGTCATAGTTGCCGTCGGCGGTATACTTCTCCGCCATCTGGTTCCGCTCGGAGATCATCCGGCCGTAGACCGCGTTCAGGTTGCTTTCCGGCAGGTCGAAGCGCTTGATCTTCACGTCCTCCACATGGATGCCGTAGGACTTGGCCGCGGCGTCCACCTTGACGGTGATGTCGTCATAGATGGTGTTGCGCTCGGCGCCGTCGTTCATGTTGATGATGTCCGCCTGCGCCAGCGTGCCCATATCGGTTTTCAGGGCGCTGTAGGTGATGGCGTCCAGCCGTTCCTCCGCCTTGGCCGTGGAGCCGAGGGTCTGGTAGAACAGCTTGGGGTCGGATATCCTCCACAGAATGTAGCAGTCCACGGTCATGTTCTGCTTGTCGGAGGTCAGCACCTCAGAGGGCGGAATGTCATAGAGCTGGGTAGCGTCGGTGAAATACTTTACGCTGTCCACAAAGGGCAGCTTGAAGTGCAGCCCCGCTTCGCTGGTGGTGTCGATGATCTTGGAAAACCGTACCGTGCAGGCATACTCGTCCTCGGCCACGGTAAACATGGAGCCGGCAGCCAGTATCACCGCCAGCACCAGCAGCACGATCAAAATTCCCTTTTTCTTCATTTTGCGTTACCTCCTTCGGTTCCCGCCAGAGATTCCAGCGGCAGGAGCATCTGGACATCGCCGCCCTGACCGCCGGTGTTGATGTAGAGCTTCACACCGGGCAGCACCTGAGAAATGGCCTCGTAATACATTCTCGTGCGGGTAATGGCGGGGTTCTGGGCATACTCGGAATACATGGCCTCAAACATGGCCACCTTCTCAAGGGCTTCGTTGATGCGCTTCTGTTTCAGGTATTCCGCGTTCTGGATCAGTTGGTCGGCCTGAGCCTGCGCCTGCGGCAGCTGGGCGTTCTGGTAGGCTTTGGCATCGTTGATGACCGTCTCCGCCTGCTGCTTGGCGGTCTCCACGGCCTTGAAGGCTTCTATGACCTCCTGCGTGGGCGGCTCGGCGTCCTGAATCTTTACGTCCACCAGCGTCAGGCCGATGTCATATTCCTTCAGGATCTCCGTGACCAGTTCCTTGACCTGCATCTGGATGCTCTCCTTGCCGTCGGTAAGAACGGCGTCCACGCTGGAGGAACCCACCACGTTGCGGATCTGGCTCTGGATCAGGTTGCGCAGGATCAGTTCCGGCTCATTGGAGGAATACAGGTACTGCACCGGGTCAGAAATTTTGTACTCCACGAAAAAGTCCACGTTGACGATGTTGTAGTCGCCGGTGATCATGGTGCTTTCGCTGTCGTTGACCTCGTAGCTGTTTCCGCTGCTGGAATAGCCCAGCTCGATCTTCTGATAGACATTCACGTCCACCTTCTCCACCTTCTGGATACCCAGTGGCAGCTTGAAGTGGACGCCCGCCTCGGTGACGTTCGTGACCTTGCCGAAAGTCGTGACCACCGCCTGCTGCTTGTCATCCACGGTGTAGAAGCAAGTCAGCGCGACGGCCAGCACCAGCAGCGCCGCTATAACGGCAATCACAGTGCGTCCGGCTCGCTTAAAGTCCGGCTTTTTCTTTGGCCTTGTATTCTGGCCGCCCGGCCAGCTGTAGGTTCCGTTTTCATCCATTGCTTTATTCTCCTTTTAAATTGATAGTTCCGACAGCATCTGCTCTGCCTGAGCTTTCAGCCGGCCGGTCAGCCAGGCGGTGAGCATCACCTTTAACACTTTTTCCAGCTTCTCCCCCGCGCCGGGGATCGGCTCGCGGTAGCTGGCCGTCACCTCTTTCAGGGCAACGTCCCAGACATCCTTGTTCCCCAAGTCCTGTGCCCGGGCTGCCAGACGGACGAAGTAGAAATACAGAAGGGTGTCGTCGATCAGATCGTCGCTTTCGTCGGTCAGGTCGCCGTTGATGTAGGAGATCAGCTGGCAGCTCTGCTCCAGCGTCAGTGCACCCTTGAGCAAATTGATATTCAGGATGCGGCAGACCTGCTCCATATCGTAGCACTTTCCCCGGGGCGGCTGAAGGTAGCCCCGCTTGACCCAGTTCTGAACGGTGTAGGGTCCAGTCCGGCGATGCCGGACACCTGACTGAGGGTCAGTCCGCCCGCCAGAAAAAGCGCCCTAAATACGCTATCCACCCGGTCTGCGTCCTCCCGCTGCCCTAAAAGGGTCGTACCGGGAATTGTCCACTGCATGATGTTTTCCTCCTCTCTTCCGTTCTTTGATTGTATCATAATATGGTCTCATTTGATTGTCAATAGTGTTCTTTAGATTATTCTATGAAAACAATCTGTCTTTTCCGCGGAGAAAATTTCTCTTGACAACCGCCCTGAACCATGCTAGAATATCCGGGTGATAAAGAAGGCTGAACATCCGCCTCACCGTCAGCAGACGCGAAACGGTTCATATTCCACTTTTCCCGCGAGGGGCAGGTGGGGTTGGTGCGGGTGCTTTGGCATCCGCTTTTTTGTTGTTAATGGAGGTGCTTACCATCGCAAAATTAGATCATCAGCTCAACGAGGAAATCCGGGACAAGGAGATCCGGCTCATCGGCGCCGACGGCGCACAGCTGGGGATTATGTCCTCCGCTCAGGCCAATGCCATGGCAGAAGAACAGGGCATGGACTTAGTGAAGATCTCTCCCAACGCGACCCCTCCCGTCTGCAAGATCATGGACTATTCCAAATTCTGCTTCGATCAGAAGAAGCGGGAGAAGGAAGCCAAGAAGAACCAGCGGGTCGTGGAGATCAAGGAAATCCGCATGAGTCCCAGCATCGATACCAATGACTTCAACACCAAGGTCAAGGCCGCCCAGAAATTCCTGAACGACGGCAACCGCGTCAAGGTCAGCGTCCGCTTCCGCGGCCGCGAGATGGCGCACACCAACCTGGGCGAGAAGCTGCTGATGGACTTCGCCGCGAGCTGCTCTGAAATTGCCGGCATGGAGAAAAACCCCAAGCTGGAAGGCCGCTTTATGGCAATGTTCCTGACCCCCAAGAACAGCAAATAACGCAACCACGATATACTAGATTACGGAAGGAGAACCTACCTATGCCCAAGCTGAAAACCCACAGCGGTGCGAAGAAGAGATTCAACCTGACCAAGACCGGTAAGGTGAAGAGAGCCCGCGCCTACAAGAGCCACATTCTGACCAAGAAGACTACCAAGCGTACCCGCCATCTGCGTGCGACCGCTTATGCCGATATGACCAATGTGGACGCAATCAAGAAAATGATTCCCTACAAGTAAGGCAGAAGGAGGATACTGAGAAATGGCTAGAGTGAAAGGCGCGATGATGACGCGCAAGAGAAGAAACGCTACCCTGAAGCTGGCAAAGGGCTACTGGGGTTCCAAGTCCAAGCACTTCAAGATGGCCAAGCAGCAGGTCATGAAGTCCGGCAACTACGCTTTTGCTGGCCGCAAGCAGAAGAAGCGTGACTACCGCCGCCTGTGGATCACCCGTATCAGCGCTGCTGTCGCTCCCTACGGCATGAACTACTCCACCTTCATGAATGGCGTGAAGAAGGCCGGTATTGAGATGAACCGCAAGAGCCTGTCCGAGATGGCGATTCAGGACAACGCCGCGTTTGCCGCTGTTGTCGATAAGGCCAAGGCTGCTCTGAACTGAGTATAAAAGCCACGAAAGCCCGCTTCTGAACGAAGCGGGCTTTTTACGATTGTGTTTAGCCATAACCGCTGGTTACGATTTTCCATTTCCCGCCGTTCTTTCTGGCAAGATACCAGCTCCAGCGGGTGTAAGTGTGGTTCGGCTCCAACGAGCCGTCGCCGCCGTGTTCATCCACGGTGAAGGAGGACAGCAGGACAATTCCCTCGTCGTAGTCCCCGAAGCTCAGGATGTACTCCTGTTCCTTTTGGACGGTTTCGTCTCCGGCGTAGGAGATTTCTGTCAGCGTGCATCCCTGAAAATCCCGGAAGCCGGTCTTCACAGCCTGAACGGCCGCAAGATAGTCCTCCTGCGTGTAGATTTCGGAAGTCATGTCAATGACGGCAGCATTCTCTGCGTTTCCGCCGCAGCCGGAAAGGCTCAGCACCAAAGCGCAGAGCAAAATACAGGCAAGCATTTTCCGCATACAATCACCTCCATGGATTTTGCATATCATACCATTTATTTTCCCCGCAGGTGTGGCGGATTTGTAAACACTTGTTTAGGGTCTATCTGAAAACCGGAAATATGGCCAACGGCGAGGGATTTTCCGCCTGATGAAGCCATTTTTTCGCAGGAATACTTTGTGCATTGCAAGGAAAAATGGTGCACAGCAGGCGGAAAAGGCCCGCTGTTTGGGCGTGTTAACGGTTTTCAGATAGACCCTAAGATGGCAAAGGAGAACGCGCCCATGAATTTAACCTGCACCGCCGCCCGGAGCGGGCGGCTCTCCTCCTTCCTGCGTCGGGAGCTGAAGATGTCCTCCGGTCTGATGAACCGGCTGAAATGGAACGGCGGCATTTGCGTAAACGGACTGCCTCAGCACACAAATTATCCCGTCCGCCCCGGGGATGTCATTACCGTCCTGTTAGACGAGCCGGAGCCGGAATACCCCGCCGAGGATGGCGAACTGACGGTTCTTTACGAGGACGAGGGCATACTGGTGGTGGATAAGCCCGCCGGTATGCTGATTCATCCCTCCCGGGCGACGAATCAGGGAACCCTTGCCAATCTCGTGGCCGGTTACTACCGCAGAAGCGGTGAGAAATCCGCCTTTCATCCCGTGACCCGGCTGGACAGGGACACCTTTGGCATCGTCCTGCTGGCAAAGAACGCCCATCTCCACGCGCTGCTTCAGGACGCGGCGGTGAAGAAAACCTACCACGCTCTCACCTTCGGCGGCCCCGACACGGATACCGGCGTGATCGACGCCCCCATTGCCCGCCTGCCCCTTCCCAGTCTTCTGCGGCAGGTCAGCCCCGAGGGCAAGCCCTCCGTGACGGAATTTGAGGTGCTTCACCGGGACGGACAAATCTGCAAGCTTGCGCTGCGCCCGGTGACAGGCCGCACCCACCAGCTGCGGGTACACTGTGCCTACATGGGCTTCCCGATTCTGGGCGACCCACAGTACGGCACGGAGGAATCCCGCCGATTTTCCAACGGACTGGGACTGTCCTATCAGATGCTCTGCGCCCATCGGCTGGAATTCACCCATCCGCTCACCGGGGACAGCATGGTTCTCGAGTCCCGCATGGACGTAGGCGTGTAAGAATGCGGGAAGAAAACCATTCCTAATGTGGTAACCCCAGCGCCGCCGTCACCAGGATTCCCAGATTGTCCCGGTAGATTTCCGGGAATTGCTCAATGGGCAGCGGATTCTGTCCGGAACCAGCCTCAATGGTATATCCCGGCCTGCGGAATTTCTGGATGAACCAGTCCTTATACCCTGCAAAACTGGATTCATAGGGCGTATCCGCCAGCTCATAACCGCTGAGCCGCGCAAATTCCTCCCCCAATTCCCGGGCGCCGGGAACCTCGTAATCCTGAAACTGCCAGTAAATCACCTTTCCCTGCGTGTGATACGCCAGGACCAGCGCCGGGTCGATCTCCTGTGTGAAATCTGCCAAGGCAATGGACTCCCGCTGATTCAGCGGTGCTCGGCCCACATAATCCCGTGGCCCCGGTCTGGTATAGCCCTGAGAGAACTTGATCTCCCGCGCCCGCAGCCATCCCGCCGGATACTGCAAGTTCAGGTCCACACCTAACAGATTTGCCTTCCACCCCTCCGGGAATGGGATCTGTGGGTAGTTATCCGACAGCTGCTGCGCCGCCGCATATTGCAGTGTCCCGGTTTCGATCGCTCCCGTGACCAGATCCACGCCGTCCGGGTCAACCATCGGCACGGTATAAATGGTCGCCGCCCGGACAATGTTCCGGGCTTCCACACCGTAAAGCCGCCCCTGATTCTGAACCGCCTCCGCAAGCTCCTCTATGAATTTCAGAATCAACGGCGTGGTGATCCACTCGTTGGCGTGGTGTGCAGCGGAATAGATCACCTTTCGGTCGCCCTCCCCGATGGTAAGAGTTCGCACCGGCCGTCCAAACGCCGTGGTGGTCAGCACCTCCGTCCACAGGAATGGATATGTATCCACCAGCTTCAATATGGTTTCCTCGCAAAGCGCGGAGGTCATTGGTACATCGGTTCTCACGATAGCCAAAATATCACCTCTGGTCAGGATATGCAACAACGCCCGGGTTTGTGCAGTTCCCTTCCGGAGCATAACAAAAACTCCCCATCCGAACGTAGGGGTAGTTTCAACAGAAAAAAGAGCACGAAAAAGCTCCATCCAATCGGATGGAGCTTTTCAAATGTTGGCATTACCTATCTTTCCGGGCAGTCACCCGCCAAGTATTGTCGGCGCTTGTGAGCTTAACTTCTGTGTTCGGGATGGGAACAGGTGGACCCTCACAGCAATCAATACCAACTCATATGGATGGCTCTTCACCATCGTTTATTGTCAAAAGCCGTTAGGCTTCTAACCGCTTTATCCTAGCACATCCCGTGCTTCCTGTCAACTGCTTTCTAAGAACTGCTGGTGACCCGTACCGGATTCGAACCGATGTTAAAGGCGTGAGAGGCCTCTGTCTTAACCACTTGACCAACGGGCCATGGTGCACCTTCACGGACTCGAACCGGGGACCCACTGATTAAGAGTCAGTTGCTCTACCAACTGAGCTAAAGGTGCAGTTCTTACAGTTTCGATACACCCTGAAAACTGAACATTGTTCCTTATTACGCAATCACTTTAAGACACTCACTGAGCCTGCGCTTTGGTCAAGCTTTCGGCTTATTAGTATCAGTCAGCTACACACATTGCTGTGCTTCCACCTCTGACCTATCAACGACATAGTCTACGTCGAGCCTCAGTGGAGATCTTATCTCAGGGAGAGTTTCACGCTTAGATGCCTTCAGCGTTTATCTCGTCCGTACGTAGCTACCCAGCCATGCCCTTGGCAGAACAACTGGTACACCAGAGGTACGTCCAACCCGGTCCTCTCGTACTAAGGTCAGCTCCCTTCAAATCTCCTACGCCCGCAACAGATAGGGACCGAACTGTCTCACGACGTTCTGAACCCAGCTCGCGTGCCGCTTTAA